>Ga0315543_1000055_pt1 | contig 136383 bp, 101 predicted proteins | sample SalMarSW160210MG_2_FD_203098 | JGI IMG/M metagenome (GOLD analysis project Ga0315543, IMG submission 203098) | Salt marsh sediment microbial communities from the Plum Island Ecosystem LTER, Massachusetts, United States - Salt Marsh Sediment SW1601-210 ...
ACGGGGAAACTCTGATTGACAGTATTTCTTTTTCCGCTCAGACTACCGATATTTCCTACGGCAGGTATCCCGATGCCGCCGATGATTGGAGGCTCTTCGATAATCCCACGCCGGAGGGACAAAATCATGACGGTTACCTGGGCCAGGTCGAAGCACCACAGTTTAGTATTAGCCGCGGATTCTATGAGCAGCCATTTTACCTGACAATTGCAACTGAAACCGAAGGTGCCGAGATATATTATACCACTGATTTTACCCGGCCGCTTGATCTGAATTTGCGCGATGAATTCCAGGGTACGCTCTATACATCTCCGATTTTAATCAGAGATACGACGTGCCTGCGGGTACAGGCGACTAAAACAGGATGGATGCCCTCGGAAATAGTAACACATACATATATCTATCCGGACGATGTAATACGCCAGCCAGCGCATCCGGAAGGTTTTCCGGACCGATGGGGTAGTCGAACTGCCGACTATGCAATGGACCAGCGTGTAGTTAACGATCCGGCCTATAGCGATGAGATTATAGATGACCTCAAGTCAACTCCCTCGGTATGTATCGTCATCCCTAATTCCGATTTCTTCGAAGGTAGTGGAATATATGCCAATCCCACTCAATACGGAGACGAATGGGAACGCGCTGCCTCTATAGAGTGGATAGATCCGAATACCGGCGACAATTTTGGTGTTAATGCCGGCCTCCGAATCCATGGTGGCCCGTATAGCAGAAGCGGAAATAAAAAGAACGCTTTGCGTGTAATATTCAGGAGCGAGTATGGTCCTTCCAGACTTGAATATCCTCTCTTTCCAGACACCAAAGTTGAGACATTTAAGACACTTGCTTTGCGGTCGATCTGGAACTATTCATGGAGCGGCCATAGCGAGCCGACCGCACGTGCCGATTACCTCCGTGACGCCTTTGCCCGTGACACCATAAGAGACATGGGCCGCCTGACTCCGCATGGCAGAGGTGTACAGGTGTACATTAACGGGCTTTATTGGGGTATGTATATAATGACCGAGCGGCCTGATGAGCATTTTGCCGCAGAACATCTGGGTGATGACAAGGATAACTACGATGTGCTTGAGGCTCCCAGTGGATATGGGGCTGGCACTACTATGAGTATAAGATCAGGGGGTCAAGAAGCTCTCAATATGTGGAATGTTCTTTTTACGATTGCTGGCAACACAAACCTAAGCACACCACAGGCGTATGAGGCTATCAAAGCCTATGTTGATATTCCTGTCATGATAGATTACATGATGATGATTTACTATGTGGGTAGCCGCGATGCACCAATGCTTTTAGGCAATGATTATGCGCCTCGTAATTTCTATGCGGTGCGGAAACAGGAACCTGCAGGTCCCTTTATGTTTGTACCCTGGGATACGGAGTGGGCCCTGGAAAATCCCAACATCAACCGTATTAATTACGTTGGGGTTTACAATCCCTGCTATCTTATAGACAAGCTTAAAGCTAATTCCGACTTTAAAATGCTCATGGCTGACCATATTTTCAAACAGTTCTATAACGAGGGAGCTTTGACGCGAGAGCAGACTACTCGACGTTATTTGAACCTCGTAAATCAAGTTTATGGAGCCATCGTCGGTGAATCCGCGCGCTGGGGTGACGTCAAGAGAAGCCAGCCCTACACTCGTGATGTTGAATGGCTCGCCGAAGTGGACCGTTTGACGAATAATTACATGTACGGCCGGACAGAAACCGTCCTCACCCAGCTCAGGCAGGCAGGTTTCTATCCTCAAATCTCACCTCCGAAGTTTTTAATTAACTCTCAGGGCTCGAACGGCGGATATATTTTACCAAACGATTTGTTTGCAATGGTAGCAACTCAGGGCACAATTTTCTACACTATCGACGGGACCGACCCGCGCCTTCCGGGAACTTCGTCCGAACCGAGTAACCAGATAACCTTAGTCACTGAAATTGCAGACAAGCGTGTACTCGTTCCGACAGGAGCGATTAGTAATAACTGGAGGGGCAGCGGGATTTTCAATGACGCCGGCTGGTTATCCGGTTCAGGAGGAGTTGGTTATGAGGTCAGCAGCGGTTATGAACATCTATTCAGCATAGATGTCAGAGACAGGATGTATGGGATAAATACATCATGCTATATCCGGATACCTTTTACCCTTGATACGAGCGAAGACAACATTATCTCATTGATACTTAAAATCCGTTACGATGACGGCTTTGTCGCTTATATCAACAGCGTCGAGGTGGCCAGACGTAATTTCACGGGTACGCCGGTATGGAACTCTATTACCGAAAACCATGATGATTCCGAGGCCGTCAACTTCGAGTATATCGACTTGTCTCCATATATCGACGCACTGCATTCAGGTGACAACATCCTGGCAATTCACGGTATTAACCAGGCTCTTACCAGCACAGATTTTCTTATTTCCACGGAATTGATTGCAATAATAGACGATTCATCCTCGGATTCGGAGCCGGAGGTTCCGACCGGCGTCCAGGAATATACCGAACCGATTGCATTGACCGAGAGCGCTCACGTCAAGGCGAGGGCATTGGACGGCGGCACATGGAGCGCTCTTAACGAGGTAACTTTCTCAGTAGGGCCTGTGGCCCAAAATCTTCGTATCACCGAATTGATGTATCATCCGGACAACGACCCGAACGATGAGTACGTCGAGCTGACGAACACCGGAGACGAAACAATCAATCTGAACTTAGTCAAATTCACAAACGGCATAGATTTCACCTTCGGCGATATCGACCTCGCCCCCGGCGAATATGTCGTAGTCGTACAGGACCAGGCTGCCTTCAATGCTCGATACGGCATCGGCATCAATATCGCCGGTCGATACTCCGGCAGGCTGAATAATGCCGGTGAAAAGGTCCGGCTCGAAGATGCCGTAGGACAGGCGATTCTGGAGTTCAGCTACCGGGACGGCTGGCGCTCAATTACCGACGGAGATGATTTCTCCCTTACGATAATCAATCCGTCAAATCCCGATCCCAATAGCTGGGGCCAAAAAGACTCCTGGCGTCCGAGCGCCTATACTCGCGGCTCCCCCGGCTGGGACGACAGCGGAATTGTACCGGATCCCGGCTCTGTGGTAATCAACGAGATATTGGCCCATTCCCACGAGAATTCCCCGGACTGGATAGAATTATATAACACGACCTCAGCGGCGATAGATATAGGCGGCTGGTATATCAGCGACAGTAATACCAACCTGAAAAAATACAGGATAGCGACAGGGACGACAATTGCTTCTTACGGTTATATAGTTTTCTATGAAGACACTAATTTCAATAATCCCGCCGATCCCGGCTCTTTGACGGGCTTTGCACTGAGCGAGAACGGCGAGAGCCTTTATCTAAGCTCCTCACAAAATAGTAACTTAACAGGATATCGCCAGGTGGAGGATTTCGGCGCTTCAGAGACGGCAGTATCGTTCGGCCGATACTTCAAGGTCAGTACCGGCAATTATAATTTTGTCGCTATGTCGCAAACGACCGAAGGTGTTGCGAATTCTTATCCGAAGGTAGGTCCTTTGGTAATCAGCGAGATTATGTATAATCCCACCTGGCCCGTCGGCGGCTCTTTCACCGACGAGCAGTATGAATATATCAAATTGACGAATATCAGCTCCTCTCCTGTAGTGTTATATGATGGTATGACGAGCCTGTCGTGGAAGCTCACCGGTGGTATCGAATTTACCTTTCCGCAGGATTTGCCTGCTGTAATCGGTGTCGGCGCAAGTTTGTATGTAGTCAAGCATCCTGAGGCTTTTTCCTGGCGGTATTCGGATATTTCTTCGGGGCAGATATACGGTCCTTACGAGGGCAATTTGAGCAATGCCGGTGAGAGTATTGAGCTTTCTATGCCGGGCGAGGTCGATGGTCTGGGCGGCGGTTTCTACATTCGTATCGACCGTGTCAATTACAGTGACGGCTCGCATCCGGAGGACAATCCCGGCGGAGCTGATCTTTGGCCTAACCAGGCGGACGGCAGAGGCTATTCTCTCGCTCGCAGGGAGCTTTCCGATTACGGCAATGATCCCGATAACTGGTTTGCTATAATTCCTTCACCGATACATTAAAATTGCTTATCTAACAGGAAGACTTTCGAAACTGGAATTTTCTCGCCTTAGGGATTTTCCATATTGGAACGTCTTGCATGTTTTCCTGAAAATAGTTATTATCAGAAACCGAAGTTGGGGATGTTTTTATATCTCAAATTAAAGACAAAAGGATTTGTAAAGTGAAAGTATTTCGATCTCCGGAAAATCCGCTTATCGAGCCAAAGGATATTAAACCATCCAGTGATGACTTTGAAGTAATGGGTGTTTTCAATGCCGGTGTTACTCGTTTCGGTAAAGAAATAATTCTGCTGCTGCGTGTAACGGAAAGGCCGATAAATAAACGTCCTGGGATTATATTAACTGCTGTTTATCATACTGTAGCGGACGGGTTTATCGTAAAAGAATTTCCAATCGATAATCCCGAAAACGATTATACGGATCCGAGATTAATAATAACGCCTGAGCAAACCTTTCTGACTTCTATTTCACATTTGAGACTGGCACGCAGCAGAGACGGTATCAATTTCGATATTGAAAAAGCACCGACTATTAAACCGGCGAATAAATATGAAACTTTCGGTATCGAAGATCCACGAATTGCTCTTATCGATGATACATACTATATCAGCTATGCGGGGGTTTGTCCTGTCGGAGTAACTACGTGTTTGATATCCACACGGGATTTCAAATCGTTTCATCGTCACGGCGTTATATTCTATCCGGACAATAAGGATGTTGTGATTTTCCCCGAGAAAATCGAAGGTAAATATTATTCCCTGCATCGACCCGCCTCCAGCTTATTTAAGAAACAACATATTTGGATTGCTGAATCAACGGACCTTATTTATTGGGGAAACCACCGGAACCTTATAGGGCCCAGGGTTGGTTATTGGGACGAAGTTAAAATAGGTGCCGGTGCCGTACCGTTCAGGATCGAGCAAGGATGGTTAGAGATTTATCATGGAGTGAACCTTAACAACGTTTACAGCCTTGGTGCCGTGCTGCTGGACGGCCGGGAACCGTGGAAGGTCACGGCACGAACGGAAAAACCGATCCTCGAACCGCAGGCGGATTACGAATGCACCGGCTTTTTCGGGAACGTGGTTTTTAGCTGCGGCCTGCTATGCGAAGATAATAAACTGAAGATATATTACGGTGCGGCGGATACTTCGATTTGTTATGCGGAACTATCCCTAACAGAGATTATTGAGAACCTTAAGCCCGTAAATTGATTTTTACAAATCTCCCTCAAGTTACATTAAATATCGACAATTTATCGGAACATCTTTTCCGTTAATACAAGCAATTCCGACTAAGTGTTATACCTTCGATATAAAATTTTGAATTTTTATTAAGCTTCGACAGTTAATAGGCTCTTTCTGCCGATAAACAAAAGAAGGTGCTTAGGAGAAAGACCTATGAAACAGAAAAAGAATCTGCTGATAATTACCGCGGCTGTTTTTGCCGGTATCGTGGTCGTATGGTCATTCACATCGATTCAGGGCAGTCAAAGAACATACGAGGTTCATCCTCAAATTACTATGCCCGGTTACAGAACCGACGCCGTCCGTGCTCTTGATGCTTACGAGCGTTTGATGGAACGGTATATGGACCTTGTTGAGAAGAATCTTAAGGATATCGACATAGACATTAAAAAGAACGCGGAACAAATCGATTCTATCGATGCGAAGTTAACGGAGCTTTGTGAAAGAACGGCACGAATCGAAAAAGCACTTGGCATTGAACAACCGAAAGAGACGATACCAAAATCCCTCGGCGGTCGGGAAGCAAGTCGTAGCAAACAAATAAGACAGGAAGGTCGAAATTGATGTTTCAAATAGCTCAAAAAACCGGGCAGGACGTTATTCAGCGTTACAAGTATAATCCTTTGATTTCCATTAACGACCTGCCTCAGGGATGCAGCGATATTTGGAATGCAGGTGTTGTGCATTTCCAGGGGCAATATCTTTTGCTGCTGACCGTCGAGACTCTGGAAGGTCTGGGCTGCATATATCTGGCTCACGGAACGGACGGATATAAGTTTTGTATCGAGCCTGAGCCGTTTATGACCGCATCCCGGAATGAGCCGTTCGCCCGATATGAAACCTTCGGGATTTTCGACCCTCGTATTACCAAAATCGACTCCACATATTACATCACATACCTGGCTGAAAGCGAGTATGGCAGGAGAATCGGACTGGCTCGTACGAACGATTTTCGATGGGTCGATAGGATGCAGTTTATCTCCGAGCCGGATACGAAAAGTGCATGCCTGTTCACGAGAAGATTCGGGGATTGTTATGCTATGCTCGAACGTCCCTCGTCCGGCGACAGTATTTGGCTCAGCTTCTCTTATGACCTGATACATTGGGGCTCATCCACCGTTGTTCTTACGCCGCGTGGCGGTTACTGGGACTCGCACCGAGTCGGAGCCGCCGGTCCGCCGATAGAGACTGAACTGGGCTGGCTGCTGATTTACTATGGTGAAAAAGATACTTCTTCCGGGCCGCTTATTCGTCTGGGTGCGGCGATTCTCGACAAAAGCGATCCTTCCCGTGTTATAGGCCGCTCGAATATCCCGATCCTGGCACCGCGCGAGAAGTACGAGCGAATCGGCGACGTCAGCAACATAGTGTTCTCCTGCGGCTCATTGCTGGATGAGACGGGACAAATCAAACTCTATTACGGTGCTTCCGACAGCTGTATCTGCCTCGGAGTCACCGCCCTTGACGAGATCATAAATATTTGCCTGGACTCTCAGGAGCAATACCAACAATGATACAAAAACGAGGACGAGACCTGTTCAGCCGGTGGGAACGAAATCCCATTATCACACGTGACAACGTGCCACTGCAGAGCAACACGGTTTTTAACGGCACTCCCGTAAAAATCGGCGACACCTATTTACTCCTATTACGTGTCGAGGGCCAACAGGGATATTCCTTTTTCTGTCTGGCGAGAAGCGACGACGGATTGAACTTTACTGTTGACGAGAAGCCCTGCATGCTTCCCGCCGAAGAAGGCCCCTTTGCGCAATGGGAGGAAAACGGCCTCGAAGACCCCCGGCTAACATTAATCGACGACTGGTTCTACATCATGTACACCGCCGTCTCCGGATGCGGCCACAGGATAGCGCTGGCCCGCACCAGAGACTTCGAGACATTCGAAAGGATCGCTATGGTCTCCGGCCCCGGAAATAAGGACGGTGTTCTCTTTCCGGAGAAAATCAACGGTTACTATGCCCGGCTGGACCGCCCCATCGGCAACGGCGTCGGCAGCATCTGGATATCGTACTCGCCGGATTTAATAAACTGGGGACAAAGCGAGATAATCATTTCTCCTCGCCCTCGATATTGGGACGCCTCGCGCGTTGGTGCATCTGTTCCTCCTATCCGGACCGATTCCGGCTGGCTGGAAATATATCACGGCTTCAAAATGACTGCAGCCGGCCCCATCTATCGAATTGGTACGGTCATGCTCGATCTGGACAACCCCTCCAAAGCAATCGGCCGCTGCCTGAATCCGGTTCTGTCACCGAGAGAAGAATACGAACGTATCGGTGACGTAGGTAATGTCGTTTTTGCAAGCGGTGCCATTGTCGAGGACGACGGTGAAGTAAAGTTGTATTACGGTGCGGCCGATACTTCGATTTGCGTGGCATCGGCACACATTGATGAACTGATAGAATCGTGTTTTGAAAGTATCGATTCATCGAGTGAAGAATTTTGCAGGACAAACTACCCCTATCGAAGCAACTAACATAATTTTTGATTCTGACTTTCAGCCGAACGTCCTGCCCGTTTCATCCACGTAAACATCCCCCTTTGCCTGTTTTATTACCGCTTTCGCCTTCGGCATATCATCCAGTTTGGGAACCTTGAACAATCTGCCGCACTTTCGACAGCTAATTCTCCTGTCAACAGCACAGCCGTCAAGCTTCCACGAATAACTACATTGCGGACATCTGGCAATAATCTGCATCTTTATATTCCCTGTTGAAATTCAAAGATATTTTATCCGTAAATACGCCTTCTCTCCATGAAAATATCTTTCCATCCCATAATATACCCCGATTCATACCACGATATCGGTCCGGCAGGAACCTCGATTCTGCACTACTGAATTTCCCTTGATTTATGCCTGTAAATGTAGTAAAATACTTGCATTGGGGTGGTTTAATGACTAAGAAAATTTCGTGCAAGGTTATCAGGTCTTTTTCTCTAAGCGCTGATGGTCCGTCCGTGCCTTCGCCGGATTTTAATTTTTCAAATGATATGCACATCGTAGCTTTTCATTCGACACCCGGTATGTTTACATATAACATGCAGTTACAAAAATCATTCATATCGTACGAGAAAGCCCCTGTCGCCCAAATTCTCGATTATTACGTTTAATCTCCCGAACCTCCAATTAATCTAAATAAGATTTTTAAGATAATGCCTTAAATAGTACCGGCACTGCGAGAGCACTACGGCACTAATCATAATCGTAACGAAAACGTCCCACGATACTTCATTTATTAAAACCGCCAGCGCCGTGCCTGCCGCCGGTGGATGCTCGAAATCTAAGGCAACCATAATAAATATTGCAATTGCAATGACAAGAGGAAATTCGATATAAAAAGCCATGTTTGTGTAATAAAAAATGACTCCTACTATCAGGCCGACCAAATGCCCGCCGATAACATTCCTCGTTTGTGCCGAGGCCGCCGTCGGCATAGCGAAAACGATAAATGCCGTCGCACCCATCGCACTGATTACGACCACTTTTTCTCTGCCGAGAATAAGAGCAACTATAAAAAGAGCGAAACCGGCCAGAGCACTTTGCCAGATGTAGTATTTCCATAGATGTTTGAACTTTTGTCGGATCGAGGTTTCATCCATTACAATTGGCGATACCGAAGCTTGAATGTTTTGTTTTTCACTCAATTTGAATATATTATCCCTGTTAGGTTCCGAAATATAACTTCTTTATCGACCAAATTTAACGCCCTGTTTAGCTCCGACGCCCCCCGGCACTCGTCACGGCGGAGCGTGCCGGAGCAGGACAGGTCCGGGAACTAATCCGAATTATCTTTACCACGTCCCGGCAAAGCCGAAGGATTGGCTTTGTTTTCATCCGAAACCGGATAAGGATTTTTCTCATAATCATCTTTTGCAAAAGAAGTTATGTCATTTTGTGCCGTCAGGAATTGGCTTTGTTTTTCATTATTTACCCCCAAAGCAGGTCTGGGGGCTAATCGTTCGGTGATTGCCTCATCCATTTCGAAATCATCCGCCTCAATTGCCTTATTGGCATTTTCCAATTCCCGCACTAACTTACGTTTATGAAGCTCGTCCATAGTCTTGTGCAGGCTGTTTTCTATCCGCCTTTCGTACATCAACAGCCTCTCCAACACCCGCGAATTCGACATATCTTTAATAGCCGCCCTTCCCAGCACCAAATCCGGACCGGCACCTCTTCGGTCATCCCGCATTTCTTTGGGCTTCATCGAATTGATTTGCTTTTGCATGGGACTTGGCTCGTCCCGCTCGATCATCACGTCGAAGACCTGGTCCTGTATGCGTACAACGCGTTTCAGCCGCCAGCCAAGACTGACAATCCGCTCTGCTAACATTGTCTCCACCGCACCTTGTGGATCGAATTCTTCTAGTAGTTTTTCCCGGAAAATCTCGAAATCTTCCCTGTTTTCGCCTTTTATCAGCGTCTCCAGTGCAAAAAGGCCGTGTTTTACTGCATTTTTCGCCGATACGGCCTTTCCCTCAGCGCTTTTCGGCCCAGTTGATCTTTGCGCATTTTGACGGTTGGCAAGTATTTGTTCTATGCTTGACATGATTTTTCTCCCCATTATTAACGATTGAAGATTGACGATGGACGAAGTTTTTTGAAATTGTAACTTATTTATCTACAAGGAATTAATCTTTGATTTGCTATCCCCTATCCGCTACTTGCTAAACCCTATCTTATCTCCGCTATTCCCTGCCCCATTTTTAACGCTGTCTTCTAACTACTGTATTCTATATTCTATTTTGTATTTATTAAACATTACTGTTTGTTTGCTGTCAAGTGAATTTTATTAAAATTTTTCGTCCTTCCGTCGTCATCCCTTCGGCAAGCTCAGGACGGATCCTGAACGCAGCAAAGCGAAGTCCGCCTTAGGCGTGCCTTAGGTAGAAACATCTTGCCAACGAATTTCAATGATACCCACAAATAAATGACAAGAAATGAAAAGAAATTACCACAAAAGCAATTTTTTTTATCAATATTTACAATCCCGGAAACGCCTATATATAGGTTTACACCGGAAATATCTTCGACTCCCACAGATCTTAATGCTCTTACTTATTCACTTTAGACTATGGTGTTCCAGTTGAAACGAAAGACCATTGCAAAATATCATGAGTCTCGACGTTACCCCTTGTGGCCGCAGTGAAACCGACAAAAGCCCGCCCATTCGTTAATGACATGATGTTCTCCAGGTCAACTGAAACAGTTAGAACCGGTTCACCCATTTGTTCTATTGAGTCGCCCATAAAGATGCAAAGCTGACCAGGGATATAGGAGATTTTGATTGTGTGGACTTCGTTGTCGGAAAGGAATGGAATTGATTCGGTTGATCCTAAAGAATATTCATGGTGGGGATCGTTCGTCTCCAGACCTCGAGTCTGTACGCTAATATGGTTTGCGTTTTCGTAGCCCCAAGTACGCCAAGTGTCGAACTCAACTGCGATAGAATTAGGTATATTGTAACCTAAGAAATAGGCATAAGTGCCAAGGGCCATTGTACTGGTATTCTGAACGACAAAGGCGAAGCCTTCTGCTCCATCTCGGTCGATCCTGAAACTAAATACTGTCTCAAAGCCTCCTTGAACATGAACCGGCAGCACATACCAGACCCCGCCGGACTTGTTCGTCTCGGGTTCGGTTAATCGAATGAATCCATCTTTTAGTGTGGCATTCCCTCGAAGTATTAGATAAGTGAGATCACTAAAGGTATTGAATTCAAATTCTTCATGGAAGGACTCGACGCAATTGTAAGGACCTCCTGTGATGCCCATATCGTTGCGAGTTTCCCCCTGACCCGGCGGGCGACAGGCGTCAGACATATTGGGATCGGGATTGCCTCTATCGATGCAGGCCGAGCCTGCTTCGGGCGTAAGGGTCACCGGATTAAGGGTGCAATTTTCATCACATAAAAGGTTGTTAAAACCGGGGCAAAGCTCCTGAAGGCAGGAATTACTAATACTTAGATTGGGATTATTAGCATCGCATGGAATCCCGTCAGGGCTATTATGGCAAATTATCGAGGAGTCCACTGCGACAGTAGTGCCAGTTTCCAAGCAGGTACCACCGCCACCGTTAGCTCCATTAGCCATGTTCCCAAAAATTGTACAGTTCGCAATAAATCCTGTAGCATCCCCGTTGCTTGTTGATGTGAAGTGAACACCACCGCCTGTATTATTCGCTCTATTATTAAAAAATAAAGTGTTCCGCATGTCTGCTCTGCTCGGGCCAGCTACAGATATGCCACCGCCGTCATCCCTAGCGAAGTTCTCTTTGAATTTACATCGTACAAAAGAACTATATGCGTTTTCTGCAAGCCACGCGCCGCCGCCGTCGGGAGACAAGGTCGGCCCATCTGCAAGATTGTGCGAAAAAACGCACTGTTGATATATACTTCGACTGTCTCCACCAGCATAAATACCGCCACCACACATTGCTTGACACTCACTGATGTTCGCGTCAACGAACAAGGGTGCTGCAGTTTCTAATATGGAAATGCCGCCACCAAAGTCCGTGGCCCTACTATTTGAAATATAGACATTCGAAAATATCGGCCTTGCCGATCCCGCAATATAGAACGCACCCCCATTTCTACCTGCTACGGAGTCAGCGCTGTTGCAGTCCTCAAAAAGCGATGTATCAGAGCCATAAAAAGAGACCACTCCTCCATCATTCGTTGCTTCGCTCTCACTAAACGTGCATTGGTGAAACCGCGTTGCAGTCGACTGTAGGTAAAAGCAGCCTCCGTGGTTAGGAATGGCATTGTTGCCCCTGAAACGACAGTGATCAAACATCGAACGAGTGCTGCCGTAGCATCTTCCTACACCTCCCTGTCTTGCACTGTTCTCTATAAACTCGCAGTCGAGGAAGACTGGAGCAACGCTCGAGCCACCCCAAACTTGAATTACTCCGCCACTTGAATTTGCTACATTATTTTTGAAAATGCACTCCTGACAGAGCAGCATGCCGGGTGGATTAATACAAATGGCACCCCCGTTGTTGGCATTGTTTTCCTCGAACAGCGGCTCGACTTTTATTTTCGATACTTTAGTTTTTCCATAGCACATGAGTCCTCCAGCGGTTTGTGAGGCTTGGTTCAAAACAATGTTAGAGTCGGTTATGTCGGCGTCGGCAGTTTTGTCCACATAGATCGCTCCGCCGATATTTGCGTTGTTTCTCACAAAGTTGGAATCTGTAACCTGAAATTGACCTGAGACATGAATTCCACCACCTGCAGTAGCAGAGTTGTCTGAAAGCCAACTTTTGCTGGTAATAGTTGTCACCGTATTTACATCAGAGTACAATCCACCGCCGTTGCTGCCGGAGGTATTATACGATACAAAGCAGTTATTTAAGACGCAATTACCGTCGGCCACATAAACACCACCTCCATCAGCGAGTGCCGAATTACCCGAGACGTCACAGTCGAGAAAATTGGCGTCCGCCCGAGTCACAATCCCGCCGAAGATTTCCTCCCCGGTGATTTTCACAGCCGTGATGGACACCTCCTCGATGCCGCCAAAGACGGCGTGCTGGAAGACGGACGTTGTGTGACCAAGTCCCTGGACATTGCGAATAAAAATGATATTGCGTCCGCGAATGTCATAGATGCCATCCATAAGTTGCAGCTTGGCCGTGATATTACCCGTGGAACCGCCAACACCGGTGTCAGCCCCCATGTTGCCACCATCGCTTGCGGCGTTTACGCAGGGCGAATTCTCTGCAAGGCGAAAATTGAAGCTATCCAACGCAATTTGTAGATTGTTATAAGGACTGGCAAATGTTCCAAGTCCTTGTCCCGGCATTGACTCATCTACGTAGATTTCTTCAAGACCACCCCAACCTACATATCCAGGGTTGCAACATAAAACGCCGTTGTTAGGGTCTGCTCCATCTTCGCTTAGCGATGTTCTGATATTAACAGCGGCTCCATTGGTCTCAACCGAGCCGCCTGCGTTGCGCCATAAAATACTATCAGTAATATGCACTACTGTGTTGGGATCCAGATAAAGTCCACTACGCTCATAAGGAGCAAAATTGCCGACGACTGAACAGTGGTTCAAATCAAGCCTTGACTGTGATTTGGCATGGATGCCCCCGGCGTGACTGCGTGCACTATTGTTGTATGTAATACAGCAGTCCATCAATTCGCAAGACGCGTCAGTATCGAGAAATAATCCCCCGCCATCAAGAAGTGCCGAGTTTCCAAGAAAGCGTGTGGACTCGAACCTACCAAACGTATACGGCCCCAGATAAATTCCACCGCCCCGTCCGCCGCATTCGTTGCCTTCCAACAGACACTCGTCAGTAATGTACACCACCCCGCCACCGGTTGGCCCACCGGCAACATAAACAGCACCTCCATCAGCCTTGGCGTGATTCACATCGTTCCTGTATAGCGTGGTCTCAGAGAAATCCAGGGCTGCGCTGCTGGCAATATATACTCCTCCACCTGAGAGGCCCGCATCGTTTTTCTCGATGAGCGAACATGATACAAAGGGAAATTCCCTACTTCCACCACACAGATCTTCCCCGGTGAAAAAGCCACCTTGGGTGAAGATACCGCCACCGAAGTATTTTGCTGTGTTCTGTGAGAATGTGCAGTTTGTAGCCGTGAAGAATCCGTAACTCTCACAAGACAGTCCCCCACCTTTGCCGCCCCAATCTTCCTTATTTGGATCACCAGGACAATTATTCCATATCAAATTCGCGTTATTCATATCGAGCGTAGCAAATACATCCACATATACACCGCCTCCTTTGTCATCAGCGGTATTGCTTTCTATATACGTATCACTTATATTAACATTACTCAAAAGAGCACAAGAAATACCACCGCCTGTACCATGGACGAAATTTCTGCGGATTGTGCAGTTAGAGATTTTTATCTTAAAGCATGTGCAGTATGTCCCACCGCAGTAGATGCCCCCGCCGCAACCATCATAGGTCTCGTCACTGGGGCAGTTATTGTCTTCAATCACACAATCTTGAATCGTTACCGAGTTAGTCTCACTGGACCCCACAAAGACGCAAACTCCCCCTCCGTCCATGCTATTGATGCCTTCCGAGCCTAATCCGTCCGTGATTTTGAAACCCTGTAAGGTAGCTCCTCCACTTTCGATCAGTACCACCGTATGTTTCCCATTGCCTCTCAGATGTGGTTTGTCATTAGGATCGTTAGAAATACCTGCGAGGGTAACTGCCTTTTGTAGCCGAAGCGGAAATATCTCATTGGGTTCTGAGTAAATCTTCGCTGCCACTCGGATGGTATCACCGTCGTTGGCCATTACAAGCGCCTCTGTGATTGTTGTATAATCTTCCGGAATTCTTATTTCTGCAGTGTAGCCAAGATCTGAAAAGGCCAACAGACAGACGAAAACCGTTAAAATAACATTGAGACTATACACTTTTTCTTGTTTTGACATTGGTCTTCCTCCTGAATAAAGAATTTGCTAAAAATCCGTGTTCCGCTTAAGTGCAAAATGAATTTATGGGATATAGAACTGAATGTCAAGTGCATTTTACAAATTTTATAAAAAGATACATAGAAATCTCGCGATAATTCCTCGTGAGCAAATCCGACAGAAAGGTTCGAATCTGATAAAATTGCTCTCTTATAGAATAAATGGAGAATAACAAAGGACGTTTACCAAACAGTCTGATGAAGATTGCCAATTCGCTGCGCCCCTGAGGGGCAAGCTCCTCGCAATAACATTAAAATCTAATTGATGCTAAAACTTTGCACTCTACCACTGCACATTGCTTCCTAATATTTCATATTAAAAATGGCCTAATACGTAAAGCGCGTACGCGCTTTATGTATTGAGATATTGTTAAACTGATGATTTCTATTAAAAAATATAAAAACGTTTACTTAAATAAATGTTTTGAAGATTGTGGCGTAATTCTTATATTGACATTGAATTGGTGAACTTATAATTAGATTCCTCGACTACGCTCGGAATGACAAGGTAGTATGGCAATGACGTGGTGTTATACGCCGAAGTCGTAGAGGTTTTGGGCGGCTTCGAGGAAGTTTTCGGGTGATTCGAGTCTGCCGGACAGCAGCAGATTTTTTGCCTTTTCAAGCTGCAGCGGGTCCGATTCAGGGATTTGCAGGGCCATTTTTATAAGATTGGCGTTATCGACCTGAACGGTTACGTCGGTATTGTTATCGGCATGGGCCGGGTTGGCTTTTATCTGTTTCGACGAAGCCGCTGAATCGAGCAGCGATTGATGAATTTCTATTTTATCTATCATTGCAAAAATGACCTTTCAGTACTATTAATCCATAATTCTTTTCGCTGAAATTCGGCAAAACTTAAAGTTTTTTTTTGAAATTCTTATAAAATTACTTTTTTTCAAACCTGGATTCCCGCTGGAGTTTACGCCACACTACGATGCGGGGCGGGAATGACAGTTGGCGTTGTTTATAACGTATCGGCCACCTCGGAGCATACGAACCGGATAAATTCCATCGGACTTACGGAGACCAAATGCTCGTTCAGCAATGGATAATCCATGTTTTTCCGGGATTTGTAATACCTTCTGATACGATGCTCGGTTTGGTTATCGGTAATGTCCCATATCTGTTCGAGCGCCCATAGCAACTTCCCGCTTCTTAAATCCACTATTTTCAGCCGCAGCCCAACGGCCGTATGCGGGTACGGCCGATATTCCGTAATTGTGCCGATCAATATCCCATCACATTTCAACAACTCGCGAATGGAGGAAGTCTGTTCGAGTGTATATGTCGAATCCGCTTCGAGCTGCAGGCTTCGCCATGCGGGGTCGTTTTGACTAATGATTGTCGGGCCGAAAAGCTGCTTCTTTTGCAGTGCCTGGAACAAAGCTTCGGTTATATTGGAAGAGGCCTGTGGATATTTCGAATTGTTTTTCAATTCGACCACGGCGACCCTGCCGATAGTGGTTATATCCATATTCGGATTCATGTAAGAGTAATTCGTTTTCGGCATGTAAGCCCCGCCGGACTCGCAGCCCGTGATAAGAACAGCGGCCAATACCGGCAGGAAAATTGACCGGCGAAATAATTTATGCGATAGTGAAATTATCCGGTTCCTCATTCGATTCACCTGCAAATTAATTCCCTTATACGCTTATTTGGAATTACCGAGCGAAGCGACGGCGGTATCCGTCGAACCTACCGTGCTGCCGCCCTGGGCCGATTCGGTCTTTAACTCTCCGCCGAGAACGTGAAGTATCTTAAGTAGTGCTTCCAACTGGGCCGTTTCTGCGTCCCTCATTTCCTCGCGGAATCCGAGGACATCGCTTTTCCAGCTATTCAATTCGACCCGCATTTCGATCAGAATTTCGTTCGCCTCGGCCAGCTCTTTTTGTGTCTGCCGCAATTGCTTGTCCATTACGGTGATCTGGTCCCTGAACAATTGGTTCCGGGTGATCAGGTCTTTGTTCTGCTGGCGCAGCAGGGATGCCTCATCGGAAAGATCGGCATATTTTTCCGACAGCTCTATCGCGGACTCGACCGCTGTGGGATTCTTTGCGGAAGATTCCTGGAACCTCCTTGCGACCGAATCGTTCTGTAACATTTCGGACCGGCCGGTCTGGTCGTCATCCCTTTGGGAATTTTGAACGGTCGAGCAGCCCTGCGGGAGAAATATCAGCGCCAATAAAATCAACGAGAGGATTTTTTTGTAACGTTCCATTGCACTTATCTCCTTATGAATTTAATTTGCGGATAAATTTCATGTCTCCGATTGTTCAGGTTTTTGAGCATCTGCGTAGTCGCACCTTATTGAAAATTCCGTGCCGCAGCAGCAGGTAACACCGATGACGGCGTATTCGGGATTGTTTTCCAGAATCCGCACCTGCAGGGCGGCCGAAACCGGATTATTCGGCCGGGTTTTGTTTACCTGAGTTTGTCCCGGATTGAGCTGGAACTTCCCTTCAAGCTCGACCTGGTCGCTCTTTAATACTTGTCCTGTTCTTTTTTGCATTTTCTTGTCCCGATATATTTTCTTATCGATTTTCAGGCACGGTAATCAATCCTGGTGTCATCAGGATTATTTTCGTTTTCCCGGATATCTTCCGGAACCAGCTCCACGACCGGCTCATTCGGCTGCTGTTCCTCTTTTTCCTCGTTGTCCTGATTTAGCTGATGTTTGCGGGATCTTTCCTCGCGGCGTCTGGTCGGAGCCAAGCCGGTGACATTCTTCAAATTATCGACCGGCTTAATAATATTCGAATCATAATCCGCCATCTTTCCAGTTCCTCAATTTTACCGATAAATTAAATAACGCACTTGCGTGCAACTGGCTGACACGCGACTCGGTCAACTCCAGAATTTGTGCAATTTGTTTCATCGTCAGATGCTGCTGATAATAAAGCAGGACAATCTGCCGTTTATTTCCCGGCAATTGCTGTATCGCCTCGGCCAGCTTTTGGACAAGCTCCCGTTGTTCTATCTGCTCATCGGGGGCCTTTGTATCGTCTGCTGCCGGGAGATTTCCCAATATCGGCGAATTTTCCCCGAAGCCGTCGAGCGAAACGAAATGCTGCACGCGGGCATTCTCGAACATTTCCGAAAGCTTATCGATGTCGATGCCGAGCTTCTCGGCTAATTCGGTATCGGGCGGTGTCACGCCGGTCTCTTTGGTAATCTTCCAGCTAAGACGCTGTGCGTCGCGTATCCGTTTATTCAAATTCGAAGGGATGAAGGACCATCCCCTAAGCTCATCGAGAATCGCCCCTTTTATACGGATATAAGCGTAGGTCTTGAATTCGGCACGCTGTGAGGGATCGAAATCGCGGGCGGCCCTAACCAATCCGACGGTACCGGCCGAGACCATATCCTCGAACGACAGCGGAGGTTTCAAATACATTATTACCTTCCTGACTATCTTGTGGACCATCGGCAAGAATTGAATTATCCGCTCATTCTCGATTCCACTATTGTCAAATTCCTTCTGGTCGGAATATGCGCGCAGCGCAACGTTATTGGGACTCTTTTTTTCTTCGGAAATATTTTCAGTTATTACGGCCACCGACGGAATCTCCGGAACTTATTTTTTCATGCCGGCTTTCAATCATTGCATCAATTAACACGGCGTTTACGGCCTTGACGGCGAACGAACCTGCGACGTATGCTATTAACGCCCCGGCAATCGCCCTCTTACAGCAGACATACGGGGAAAGACCGCTCAACCACCCGATTAAACTCAGGCCGAAGAAACTCAAAACTGAGATGCTTACTGCAATTGACCGTACATGTAGCGGCATATTTACCTCGAATCAATTCATTAAATCTGTCAACGTGTCACCATCGCATATTCCTGCGGGGTCTGATCCGCCGATTCGACCTGCTTTATGGATATCGTTTCTATCGGCTCTACCTCTGTTCCGAGTATGATTTCGTCATAGGCGACGACCGGCAGCATCGAGACCGTTCTCGAAAGCATCACCGCCAGAGGCGAGCGTATTCTCGAATCACATAATAAAATGACCTTTTCTTTTCCCTGGTCCATCACGGCCTTCCATGCCTGCGCGGTTCTTCTGCTTATGTCCATCGCCGTATCGGTCGGCAATGCCAGGGATATACCGTCTTTTTCCTGCTGCAGAGTCGAAACCATTTGATGTTCAAGTGTCGGATCGAGAGTTATGGCCAGAATTTTATCATTCTCGTTTTTATACTGCTCGGTAATCGTTCTGCTCAGGCGTTTGCGAACCAGCTCCGTCAATACTGCGGAATTTTTGGTTTTACCGGCATTCTCTCCCAGCGATTCAAGAATAGCGGTCATCTCGCGAATCGGTATGCCGTCCTTTATAAGGTTTTTCAGTACCCGCTGCAGCAGCCCGATAGAGACATCTTTGTCCGGCCCCACGACCTCACCTACCAACGAAGGCTGGGTTTTACGCAGCCTGTCCACCAGAAGCTGGACATCTTCACGAGTCAAGAGATCATCGGCGTTTTTACGCAGTGTTTCGGATAAATGCGTGATGAAAACCGATTCAGGATCGATCACGGTATAACCATTCATCTCGGCTTTTTCCTTTGCGGCCGGTGCAATCCATAAAGCCGGCAGCCCATATACCGGCTCGGTTGTTTTAATACCGTCAACTTTTGTCTGCACTGTGCCCGGATCCATCGCCAGGAACATCTCAGGCTCCAATCGGCCGCTCGCGATGGGAAGCTCCGCGATTCGAATCTCATAAGCAGACGGCTCCAACGTGATGTTGTCACGCAATCTCACCAACGGGATAATAATCCCGAGCTGTTGGGCGAATTTTCGTCGCAACGCTCCGATACGGTCGAAGATAGAACTGCCCTTTCGAGGATCGACCATCCCGATTAATCGAACACCGACATGCACCGAGACGCAATCCACATCCAGGAGATCTTCTATGGGCTGCTTTTCAGTTTTCGATTGCGGAGAGGCACTGGATTTGACCTTGTGGCTTTTTTCATGTTTTGCTATGACCCTGCTGCATAAGAACGTTCCGATACCCAACATTAAAAAGGGAATTTTCGGAAGTCCGGGCACAAAAGCCATCGCCGCAATGATAAAAGATGCTATTATTAACGGCTGGCTGTGTTTCATAAACTGCCTGGACAAATCCTGACCGACGCTGTATCGAGACGATATTTTCGTCACCAAAAATCCGGAGCTTACCGCAATTATCACCGAAGGTATCTGGCTGACAAGACCGTCGCCGATCGAAAGAATGGAATATGTCCTTACGGCCCCGGCAATATTCATGCCGCGTGTGTATCCCATGGCTATCCCGCCGATGACATTAACGGCGGTTATTATCAAACCGGCCTTGGCGTCACCGCGGATGAATTTGCTGGCTCCGTCCATGGCCCCGTAGAATTCGCTTTCCTTGACGATTTTCGACCTGCGTTCGTTCGCCTGTGTTTCGGTAATTGTCCCGGCGTTGAGGTCGGCATCGATAGCCATCTGCTTGCCAGGCATCGCATCGAGCGTAAATCGAGCGGAAACTTCACTGATTCGCTCGGCGCCTTTGGTGATTACTATGAACTGGATTACGACAAGAATAAGAAATATAACCAGGCCGACCACGAAACTTCCACCGGCAACGAAACCGCCGAACGTCTGAATAATTTTACCCGCGTCACCCTGTAAGAGTATCAGTCTGGTCGAGGCAACATTAAGAGAAAGACGAAACAAAGTCACAAAAAGCAGCAACGACGGGAAAGTGGATAATTCCAGTGCCTCTTTCGCTGAGAGTGTTACAATCAGGACCGCGACGGCCAACGATATGCTGCAGGCCAAAAGCATATCCAGAGCCGGCGTAGGCAAAGGAATAATCAAAGTCCCAAGCACCGCCACCAGGCCGAAAGCCAGGATATAATTGCTGTAAACCGACAACGAAGCAATACCGGTATTTGTTCCCTTAGTCGGCTGTTTATTTTTTTGTCCGGCACCTGCCATTACAATCCTGTTCTGAATTTACTCCTCTTCAGTTTTGGAGGAAGAATCATCTATGCCGAGAATCTGTGTTATTTTCACGGCAAAACGTCCGTCAACCACTACAACAGTACCCGTGGCGAACTTGCTGTCACTAAGGTACAAATCTATAGGCTCGTTAACAGGCTTGTTAAGCTTTAAAACCGATCCGGGCCCAAGCTGCAAAAGTCTTTTTACGGGTATCTCCGTCTGTCCGATAGTGATTGTGATCGGGACGTTCATATCCAATAGAATACCTATGCTTCCCCCGGGACCGGAAACTTCGGTCTCATTGGCCTCGGAGAGCTCGACCGATTGTGCCTGTTTCTTCGAGTCATCCTGCTTTTCCGTGGTTTTTTCTTTTACCGCTTCTGCTGCTTTTGCCATATTAATACTTCCTTCTATTGAACAAAGCCTTTTCCGGATTTTTATTTATGCCGAATCTTCAAATGCCGTCTCTGAAATCGCCACGGCATACCTGCCGCCCGATTGCACAGGCCAGCCGTAACAGACCGTCCGTTCATTCACGATTAATTCTACGAAGTCCGTTACTTTTTTATCCAGCAGTAATATGTCATCAACCTGCAGGTTCATCATCTCTTCGAAACTAAGCTCGGTTAGGCCCAACTGAGCCGTAACGCATACCGAGGTCTGCTCGAAATGCTCCTGAATCATCCTGGATATATTTTCCTGCGATAACCCGGTTACAGTTGCTTTTGCCCTTCCGGAGACGGCGTCCAGGCTGCTGCAGGGAATTAAAAAAAACGCCTCTGTACCGTCCTTCGCATCGGATTGCTTAACGTTAAAAGTGATTTGGCTTAACTGTTCCGCACCGTTAAGCTCGAGCGGCCACTGGTTACTTACCAGGTTATTTGCCGGCGAAAGGTTAAAGCTCGAATGGGATTGAGAAAATGCACGAACCACGGCGGAAGCGAGGTCTAATAAAAGAGATTTCTCCAACTGCGATAATTCCTTTTCCGTATTCTCCTTAGACTCCGTATCGCCAAGCAATAATTTTGTCCATTCAATTGCGGTTTTTTCGGTCATACCGAGAATACCGAGTCGATTTCCCTTATCATTATCGAACGGCAGATAGAAAAACTTCTGCTCACCATCCGAGTATTGTTTAATAATATCGTTTGCAAAATACTGTTTGGTTGAAACAATTGTCACCTCGAACTTGCCCCGGCAAAAGTCGGTAAACTTTTTAGCCACTGTCGCAGCCAGACTTTCCGTAAAAGAAGAGATTTTTTCAAGCTGCTCGCTGTTGAAGTAATGAGGCTCAGACCAGTTATGCTCCGTCGCCTCGATTTGGGAGTTTCCCTGTTCCGGGGCCGAGCCGACGGCCGCAAGCAGTTGTTTTATCTTTTCAGAGTTTAAATTTTCGAAAGCTTTATTGCTCATTGTACGGCGAAATTTCTAAATAAAATGTGTTTTATCCTGGGCTTGGAATCGGGAAAAAGTTTTTCGTTAAAAGCCTCGAGAATCTGCGCCTGAACACTTTTAAGGTTCTTATCGCCCCTTATATCTTCGAGACTCAGACCCGCGAGATAAACCGTCAACCAGTCGGTTAGAATGGGAATTTTCTCATCGACAAGATTTCTGCCGTCTTTTTCAGATAAATCAGAACCGATCTGAAGCGTTATTGTTAAACTAACATAACGTGCCACGCTCGGCTCATTCAGATTCGCAACAACGGGTTCAAAATCATAATACCAGACTTTTTTGGAACCATCTTTGGAAACAGCATCCGCCTTAATAACTTCCGTATTGTCCGGCTCAGTCGCTTCTGCTCCGTCCGGCTTCGATGTATCGGGAGCAAGCAATTTGCCAAGACCGAAGCCTGCACCTGAACACAGACCTGCTATGACAATTATTATCACCACAGGAAGAATGCGTTTAATTAAAGACTTCTTTTCGCTTTTTTGGTCTTTTGCGTCTTCTTTAGGATTTTCCTGTTTCGTTTCATCCGTATCTGCCATAATCCGCCTCAATTATTAATTATTTGGGCTATTTTACGCCGGCTGCAGGCAGCCTTCCTTACGATATCGATGTATCCTGTCCCTCAATGTCCGGTCACTTATACCTAAGATTTTTGCGGCTTTGGTCTGGTTACCTCCCATCTGTCGTAAAGTCTCCAGTATCGCCTGCCGCTCTACCTGCTCGAGAGGCAATCCAGCAAGACCGCAATTTTCTTGTCCGTCGCATATATCCTGCTGCGAGTATTCGACCGAAGACATCAAGGACGGACCTTGATTTTGATATTCATGCTGCTGCAGAGGCTGCAGCTCATCGAAGAGCCATGATACGTCGGCCAAGGATAATGTCGGTCCCACTCCCAGCATCAGGGATGTTCTTACGACGTTTCGTAACTGTCTGACATTGCCCGGCCAGTGATACTTGGAGAAAATCTCCATCATTGCGGAATCGAGATCGGTAATACGACGCTGCACTTCACGGGAATAAAGATTGACAAAATGCCAGAGGAGGTCAGGGACATCGTCCAGACGTTCTCTCAATGGAGCCAGGGCCAGTCTGACCGCGCTGAGACGATAGTAAAGGTCTTTACGGAACCGCCCCCGCTGAACTTCACGCAACAGGTCTTTATTCGTTGTGCTTATTATTCTGACATCAACCCGGACGCTTTCATTTCCGCCGACGCGCTCGAAATCCTGCTGCTCGAGCACCCTTAAAAGTTTGGCCTGGAATCTAATCGGCGTTTCGGTAATTTCGTCCAACAGCAGGGTTCCGCCGTGTGCCATTTCGAATCGGCCTTTTCGCTGGGCGTAAGCCCCGGTGAACGCGCCTTTCTCGTGTCCGAACAGCTCGCTTTCGAGAAGCGAATCACTCAAAGCGGCACAGTTGATTCTGATGTACGAGCCATCTGCCCTTTTACTCTTACTATGGACTAAATATGCAATCAGCTCCTTACCCGTGCCGCTTTCGCCGCTGACTAATACGGGGGCCGATGTCGGGGCGATTTTTTTCGCCAATTCAACAGTTCGGCTAAGCTTGACACTCCTGCCCACGATTTTGTAAAGACATCGAGTCCCCTCATACGCCGAATCTATCGTCGAGTGACTGTGAACGGGGACAAATGTATCCAGAATCTCTTCGATTTTTTTACTCTCGAGTGGTTTGATTAAATAATCACAGCAACCACGACGGATGGTCTCTACCGCCCTTTCTATTACCTGCCGCTGTACTTTTGTGTTCTCCGATTCGGCCTCGGCTATCATAATCACCGGAAGCTCCGGACAATTTGCTCTTATTTTTCCCAACAGCTCGTCACAATCCTGATGCTTACCCGTCATGTCCGCTCGCTTGCTTAGCGTGTCATTGACAAAGACAAGGTCACAACTGTCTTTGTTGATAAAGTCCATCACGCTTTCGGGTTTATCGACGATATGTCCCCGGATTCCCTTTCGGGCCAGAATCGCGAGCATAAAACGGGCCGTCTCAGGATCGCTATCCACTATCAATACATTTGCGGTATTTTCTTTATCTGTTCCTGTTTTATTTGTCCTGGTGTTTTTCTCTTGTTGCATAGTGAATTATCTCTGAATACGATTACTATTTAACCTTCACATTTTTGGATTATTATCGTTAATTAATTTTTGCGGCTCGTCCTTCTGATACCATGTTATGAACTGACTCTGCACCATGGCCATCCGGGCCCAAAGGGAATTTGGAAATTCCGTAATGAGCCGGCCGTATATCTTTGCAGCCCCGGGCATATCACTGTTTCGCAAGCAGTTGCCCGTTTGAAATAATATCCAGGCCCTGTCCATAGCAGTATCGGGATTATTCGGCTCCGTACGTATGAGAGCTTCCTGATAAAACAAAACCGCCTCTTTGTAATTACCGTTTTGAAATAACAATTCACCCAGCTCCATAGGATTGTCTATCTGTTTAGGATTTTGTGAGAGGCTTCCGAGCGTTTTGAGGGTTTCGCTGCTTATCGGCGTGTACGGCAGATTCGGCTCTAATTCCGGTTTTTTCCGTACCACCGGCTCCGTGGTTACGTCGGAAACATCAGGCTCGGCGGCCGGGATTATCTTCGGCGCGGCAACCAGCTTGGGGACCTGCTCCTGGGGCTGAACTTCTATAGCGCGAATCTGCTCGATTAATTCTTTTAGCTCATCCTTTTTATTTCGGTCCTTTTCAGATGCGATCGGAGTAATACCGGATTTCCATAATTGACGCTTGAGCGGAACATTCGAGTCGTTCGAGTCCGTGAAATTATCCTGTGTTAATTTATATTCGACCAACTTTTCGGAATTCGCAGAAGCAGTCCCGGTGACAAACGATAAAAGGTCGAAAGGCATAAGCGTAAGGCAAATTATGCACAAACAATAATTAAAAGCCGGACTCGCAAGACCGGAATAAATGTAATATATCAAATTTCCGTTTTTCATATCCGTTACCACTGATTGGAAAGAGCCAGCGCAGCCTTATCATAATCCTTCTGATGGTTGTATGCGGCCGCTAATGTTTTCAATGCTCTCTGTTTTGTTTGTTCCGTCAGCTCCGTATCCAAAAGCTGCAAACAGACGGATATGGATTGAGAGCTTTGTCCGAGTTCCAAACATACCTCAGCCAGTTCGAGTGCGGCATTTTCGGCCATCGGACCCGGCTCGACGGCACGAAGAACATCGCTATAGCTGCTGCGTGCAAGCTCCAGGTCTCCGTTGGCGAAATAGCATTGCGCAAGCTCGTAAGTAATTTTAATCCTTAACTTCGGGTCGGTGACATATTCGGCCCGGTTACGCAGGGAATCTATTGCGTAATCGACCAGTCCCAACATTCGATAGATTGTGCTCTTGAGCAGCAACATATCGATGGATTGCTCCTCGGATAGAGCGACGGAATGGGCGTTTTCAAGTGCATCGAGCGCTTCGAGAAAATTTTCCTGCTCTATCTGGCCATGGACCAGAGCTTTGACGGCCTCGACATACTGCTCTCTCGAAGTTTGCTCGGTAAGGGCGCTTTGGAAAGCATCGGAGGCCTTCTCGAAATTTCCCAGTGCCAGATTGGCTTTACCTAAGAGGAAATAAGCGGAATACAGGTAATTGCTGCGGTCGTCTTTTGCTATATCGAGGTATCGCTCCAGCCACGTCACAGCGTCTCGGAACGCTTCGATCTGAAAGAAACATACTGCCGCCCCGAATGTAGATGCGGCTTTCGAATCGTCGGACAAGCCGAAGTTATATACCCTGCAATAAAGCTGTGCCGCTTCGCCGTACAGTCCAGCTAACTTCGTGACATCGGCCAGCCGCAGATATGCCCGGCCGTGAATTTCCGTATCCGGATATTGCTCGATAAGCTGCTTCAAGTCCTCCCGGGCGCCGCGGTAATCGCGAAGCTCGGTTTTTATCCTGCTCGAGTGTAAAAAGGCATAGGGTGCAAGGGACATCTGGGAAAACCGGTTGGCCACCAGCTTATATTCCGCGATTGCTTCGGCCGCCATGTCTGTCCGAGCCTGCAGCAGTCCCATTGCAAAATGTGCATTCCCCAGACGCTTTTCGCTGTTGAACATAATAATATATTTCCGCCATAATGAAATTGCTTGTTGGCCGATAAAAGAAACATGCTCGTTCAAAGAAGAATAATCCGCCGGATTATATACCGTCACTTTATACCTGCCGGAATCTTCTTCCGCACGCGCTAAAAGTCCCGTGCAGCCGGCCGCTATCAACACGACTTGTTCCGTGGTCAAGCTCGGCAAATGCACCGTGGTCGGACCAAGTCTTAAAAGCTCCGGTTCCGAATTCAGTTCCGCACTCCGCTCGAATGACCAGTTAACGTCGATGGCCGCAACAGAGGCGAATTTTGCCAGCAATTCCTCGATCGGCGCCCCGTAGGACGTCACGGACCAGCGAGGCAAAAAATCCCTGTCTTCGAGTCTTACGATTTTCGGATCAAGCAATCCCGTATTGAGGTGCTCGGAGCCGGATTTCAAGGCCCTGCGTAACTGTTTCTCGCTCATGTCTCCGAACGGCTCCATGGAAATATTCGGTTTGGTCCATAAATCCCCGGGGATGTCACTGTCCGCGTTGTTTAGCGATAGAACATAACGCGTCAGACTTTCGGCAGCAAGAAAATAACAATCACACTCGAACGCCAGAGACCAGTCATCGTCGAAATCGACCGCTTTTACCAGGGCCAATGCCTTATACGCCCTGGTTCTCGCATAAAGGTATCGCTTTCTTTGAATTTCGAGCAGGCTAAGACGATAGTTGGCGATTATTCTCACAACCGGTGAGGAACTTTCAGATATCATCACATAAAGGCGGCTCGCCTGCTCGTAGTCCTTGTTGATCTCCAGAGACCGCGCCATTTGAAGCTGGATGAAATCCCTGAGCATCACCTCACTTATCGGCAGGGCTTCGTAGAGCCTTTCATAAACCAAATAAGCCTTTTGGTAATCCTTTTGTCTGAAAAAGTCCCGTGCGACTTTCAAGGATATGGGTTGTTTTTGCAGAAATTCGTCACCTTGTTTTGCCGTCTGCTTTTTACCCGTAGTTTTATTATCTGTTATCTCCGGCTTTCCATATAAATCCTCCTGCTCAAAGGGAGAAATCTGCCTGGCTGATATCGACCTCGGGTCCGAAGCGGAACCGGTCTTTAGCCCGAAAAAGATATACAGCAGCATTGCGGCAATTAAAATTATCCCTGCGGCAATAATTTTTTGCATTAATGTAAAAGATTTACGCCGGCTTAACTTAAGTTGAGGCTGCTGTTCGCCCGCCTGTTGTTTAGCATCGGTTTGCTGGGACTCGGATAAAAGTTTGTAAAAATCCTTATCGCCGGTGAAAACTTCGTTCTCCGAGATTTCTTTTTTCGATTCTGCGGCGGGCAAATTCTGCTTATCATTTGTTCGCTTTTTGCCGGCTTTTTTAGCATGGGTTTGCTTTTTGACCTTTTGCTTAGCATCACTTTGCTTTTTTGGAACGGAATCCTTAGACAATTCACGTTCCGGCTGTGCCTCGGATACATTTTCCTGATGTTTATCCTTTGGTTTTCTTTTCGCCATATCTTTTAATTTTTATATTTCTACAGACACAAAATGCCCGTTAAAAAGTTTCTATATATAGAAGACAGCAATAATTGTGCCAGGCGGGGCAATATGCAGGGAGTGCCGTCTTAACAGGGCTAAGAGCGTGAAAAATTAGTATGATTTTTTGTAAAAATCCTACATTAGCGAAAAAAATGTCAGGATTCTATACGATGCGACAGATTTTCTGACATGTCGTAATTTCTTGTGGAATTTAGACGGTTTTGCTTCCGCTAAGCAAAAGAGAAAGAATCGACCTTGTTTTGCTCTTTCGAATCGTTATTCGCCGGATTACACGATTCTTTTTCGATATTATATTGTTTTACCTTGGCATAAAGAGTCGCCCTTGTTATTCCGAGCAATGCCGCCGCCCGGGTCTTTTGCCAGCCGGTTTGTTGCAGGGCACGTGAAATCAGCTCGCATTCCGCTTTAGCCAGTGAAAAGTCCGTAATCGTATCGTTTTTCGTAATTTCCTGTCCTTCGTATATTTCATCTTCCTCGAATACGATACCGTTGAGTCCGATCTTGTCGGTTGTCTCGAGCATAATCGCCCTGTCTATTACGTTGCGAAGCTCACGGATATTACCCGGCCAGTCGTGTCTTTCCAGAGCCTCAATGGCTAATTTCGTCAGGGATGTTATTTTTCCGGCCTTTTCCGGGCAGATGTTCGATGTCTCAAGAAAATATTCCGCCAGTAGCGGGATATCGTCTCTTCGCTCCGGCGACCTTAGTGGTGTCAATATTATTGGACTTATATTAAGGCGATAGTAAAGATCCCGCCGGAAATTATTTTCCCTAACTTCCTGTTTCAGGTTGAGATTGCTTGCTGCTATTATCGTGGCATTGCAGTCGATATGCTTCGTTCCTCCAACCTTCCGAAACTTTTTTTCCTCGAGAACTCGCAGCAATTTTGCCTGAAGGTTCGACGGCATTTCACTTATTTCATCGAGCAAAAGCGTACCGGCCCCCGCTAATTCCAGAAGGCCTGTTTTATCACGGTCGGCACCTGTAAACGAGCCTTTGACATGGCCGAAAAGCTCGCTCTCCAGCAGAGTAGCCGTAAGAGCCGCACAATTAACCGCCACGAACTGTTCTTTGGGATTTCTGAGAATATGAATCGCCCTTGATACCAGCTCTTTGCCTGTTCCTGTTTCCCCGAGCACCAGGACAGGATTGCATGTGCTGGAAGCTACGATCTGTGTCATTTTAAGGGCGTTGGTAATCGCTTTACTCTTACCGGCCATAGAGATGGTGACAGCGAGGTCGTTCGCAAAAAATCGATCTTCGTCCCTTTTGTCGCAGCTTTGTTCGGTTTTTTTCTCTTCGTCCCTTTCCTTTATCCTGCCGACAATTTGCCGAAGCCTGTCGTAATCCTGCATCCCCTGTATATAATCGAAAATACCAAGCTCATTACATTCAGCAACGAACCCATTTTCTTCGCAGTTACTTTCACCAACAAGGACAACAGGGATATCGATTGAATTTTTATCGGCCTTATCGATGAAATCACGAATGTAATCATCATTGAATCTGTGATCGAAAAGTATCAGATTTGGACTTACTGTTTTTATTACTTCGAGTGCATCGGCAGGGTCATCCGCACCGAAAACCTCCCGTCCGCACTTATATGCCAAACGCTGAACCTCGGGGTCTCTACTTACAGTTACGATTCTATTTAAATTTACTACTTCAGAATCTGTATGCATAACTTTTATCTACATTTTTACATCATAAGTATTGGCCCCCAGTAATGCGATTAATCGACAGTAAAAGACCTTCAACTTTAATCTTTTTTATGGGACCGGCCAATAATGTCACTGTTTCCGTCAATCGTAAAAATGCGTGATATACAATCGATATTTTTATGGGACATTAATCGTACACGCAGAGAATTTTTTTTACTAAAATTAAAAAAAATTACGAGGATAACTCTTGTTTTTTATGGGACCTCGGGGAGTTGTTAGCTGCTGTTTTTTATATATCGAATGTACGGATTGATGATTTATTACTAAACAAAGTCTTCTTCCCGAACGGCAGTAAATTATCGATTAATTCGAATCGATATCCAATCGTTTCGGACCTATTGTCACTATAGTAAAATCCTTAAAAATATTCTTTCGCAGAAATTCAAGAACAGAATCCACTGTGGTTGATTCTATCCTTCTCCTTATTTCATCGAGGCTGCGAACTCTGCCGAACATATAGTAGTCGCTTGCAATCGCACCGGCCCTGCTGCTTGACGATTCACTTTGCAATATCAGCAGACTTTTCAATCCGACTTTGGCCCTGTTAATTTCCTCTTCGGTGATACCTTCGCGCAGCCGGTTGAACTGCTCTATTACCACATCAAGGGTTTGCTGAGCTTTGTCCGGCGTAGTACCTGCGTAACACATAATTCCTGCGGCATATTTGAGACCGTGATATTTCGCCCCTATCGCATAACACAGCCCCCGTTTTTCCCGCACTTCGGTAAACAATCTCGCGCTCATCCCGCCCGAAAGAACCGAGACAGCAACTCTGGCATTGTAGTAATCGTCATCGGTCGGTTTGACCGTCTCGGTCATCAGTGCTATATGTGCCTGGGCGCCGTCGTTATCTATATGCAAATAAACGCCGGATTTTTTTTGTAGTGAAAAGTCAGTTTGACATTCTCTTTTTTCGGCACCGGAAAATAAATCTTCAATCTGCCGACAAATCCCGTCGAAGTTATATTTACCTGCAATCGAGAAAATGGTCTGTGAGAAATTGAATTTATCCCTGATAATTTGCCTTGTTTTATCAGCGGTTAAAGCTTCCAATTCCGAGATATCCCCCACCGTACTTCGTCCTAAAGGGCTCGGATAAAATTGCTCTCTCAATTTGAGCATCACTTTATGACGAGGGTCATCGTCCAGCGACAAAACATTGTCCATTGCCAGTTGTCTTGCCAATTCGAACCGCTCATCGGTTAAACATGGTTTTTGTACAATATCCGAATACAATTCCAGTGCCTGTGCTATATTATTGGCTTCGAGTGCAGCTCCCATGCTTAGAAAAGAACTTCCTATCGAGCTTGCTCTCTGCAGCCCAAGACCATCAAGCTCGTCGCCGAGCTGCCTGCTGTCTCTGTCGCCGGCGCCTCTGAAAATCCAGTCGGCAATAACATTCGCCGCTCCACTGCAGCCTTCCGGCATTAAGGACGCCCCCGCCGGGAGCATAAAACCATAAGCAACCGAGGCAACGCCCTCCATCGGCTCACCGAGAATTGCCATACCGTTATCCAAGATGTGTTGATCGTATTCTTCCGACATTACAATCTCTCAAAAATATAAACTAATTCAGGAATTGGGAAATACACATAAACAAGTAAAACCGAATTTTAACAATAAACAAAAATACTGCAACTGTGAAGTTCAGATATGTTTTTAAGATTAATAAAAAAAGCTGTCGGAGCAGATTCTCGCGACAGCTTGATGGATTATTATCCGGTTGAAATAGCGAATTAGTCAATCTCACGCGGCAGGCCGTACGGGCCGTGAACTACACAGGTAGATTTGCCTCCTAACCGGCGGAACTGGATAACCATCTTTTCCTCGACCTTTTTGCCGTTTTGTAATTTTAATACGGTTGGAACGGCCGCAATCAGACCGAGCTTGGAGTGACCGGTTTTTAATATCTTACCGATTTTTACAATTTCTGTAATGCGGTCGTCTTTGTCCGGCTTAAAAACAATATCCTGCAGAAATTCATCGTTCCAGTTCCGGCACAGGGGGGCAATATTTTTAAGCTGATCAAGGTCCTGGTCAATGATCGCCTGATACATTATACGTGCGGTTTTTTCCGCGGCCTCCTGCTGTGAGAGCCCTTCGATTGAAGCCCCATCCCGCGGATTACTCAACGCACTGATATTTTCATCAGGAATAGTCAGAGGCTTCTCTGTGTATGTCGGATTGCCCGGAATGTTGACTTCGAAGAAACTATCAGGCAGCTTCTCATAATAAGTTATCTTAAAAGCCTCGAATGCAGGTTGGCCGCTGCGGTCCAGGTTTTGCCAATGCTTAAAGGCCACCGGCAGCTTACTTACAAGGTCAAATTCAATTATCCAGGATTGCGGGCCGTTAGAATCTATCATACTGCATATCAGCATGACACGTTCCCGGCCGGTAGCGGGATCTTTACCGTGAACTATCTCGGTATTGTCGGCTTTGCTGAACATTTCAAGCAATTCAGGTCCGAACCACTGAGATAAGCCGATAGTGATAGCGTTTTCGAAATATACCGTATTCTGACTGGGTTCGTAGTGGTAAGTAGAGCCGTCTTTTGTCCATGTAATCGCACCTTGACTGCCGCGTACTACTGAGTCTGTCGAATATGAACCGGAGTCATTAGAACGCATCCATATTTCCGCTGTACCGCCCGGATACGCACCGACGACATATACGGCCTTCAAGTCCTTAAGAGCTTCGATAGTATCGGAAAGTGCCCATGCCGGTGTGTTAAGTTTGTCGGTAACAAGGAATGATAACACAACAGCGATTATGATAAACGTTGCGGCTAATTTGCTGATGTTGTTTTTCATAATAATTCTCCAAATATTCGACCATGTAAAAGCCGATTGTTGATTTTGCGTTTCTTCCATCGCATTTAAGATATCTTCGAGAACTTCTTTATCTTTTTGTGCGTTGGTATTAAAAGGAATATTTTGAATTTCCTTTTCTATGTTTTCTGTCGGTCTCATTTTTTTACCTCGCCATTTAACAATGACCGCAGTTTATCGAGTCCGTAACGATATCGACTCTGAGCAGTATTAATTGATATATCCTGCGACTTTGCTATGGCTGCGAATTTCATCCCGCCGTGCATGTGCAGGAGAATAATCTCTCGCTGAGAATAAGGAAGCTCCGCCAAGGCGTTATTTAATTTGTTCAACTGTTCATTGTGTACTATCCATTGTTCCGGCTTGTCCTGATTTCGTATTCCTGTCTCGGACTGTTCGGGTCTGGCTTTCTGTTTTATTTGTATTTTTTTGTTAATGTTACGTGCATGATTTGCCACGCTTACAGCGAGATACCCTTTGAGATTGCCGCTGAGCTTTAATTTATCGCAAGATTGTGCCAGGGACACAAAGACATCGTGCACAATATCTTCGGCGGCACTGCCCTGGTTTAACAGCCCAATCGCAATTTTAAGCAGGCAATTTTTATATTTTTCATATACGCTTGCCAGAGCGGAGCTATCACCTGATTTTAATCGCCAGATAAGCAGTTTATCTTCTATCATTGGAATCTCAAAATTATTTGAAAATACGATCGTTCTTCACTCATAATACAATCAGGTGCTTGATTTTAGTCTAAAATAATTCTTTTTTAGTAACGAAAAAAGGCCGGGCTGAATCGACCCGGCCTTGCGATTTCTCGATTTTAGCTGGATTAACGGCGTTATTTAATTAATTCCTCGAAATGATTTTGATCTGTAACAACCTCACAATGGCCGTCTGCAAAGCACGCTATGATACCGTCATCCGGCCATTCGTCATATATTTCAAAAAATACTACTGCAGTTGAGGTGTCTGTATCCGCACGAGGTGGAATATATTGAATTGCCGCAGGTCCATCCGGTTGTCCTGGCGCAGCCTGTAAAAGTTTAATTGTATCTTCTGAGAATTCCCCCCCGGCAAGATCTGCTAATTCCATAGGGTATTCACCATCGTGTTCCTTTGAGAAATGAACACATCCCCAGTGTAAATATGACATCTTAAAGACAAGCTTCTTTTTATAGTCTGGCCATGGCTTTAAGATTTGTTCTAAAACCTTAACAGGAATTAATTCACTATGTCCGTCCAAAAATCCAACTACGACCTGGTCATCAATTGATGACTCTTCATAAACTTCATTTAACATAACTTCTATTGACGGATCTCCACTTATGTCTGCTTGTTGACATTGAAATATAGGTGGTCCATTCGGCTCATCAGGTGAAGCCAACACTTTATTCAATACATCACCTGCTATAATACCTGATGTTACAAGATCCTCAAATTTACTGGGGAATTGGTTATTGTTTTCATGTGCATACAACAAACACCTTACCCCTAAATGCTTTATTTTAGCGACTAACTTTTTTCGATAATCCGTCCAGCCATCTGCATCTATAATCTTCAAATCATAACCTTCGGGCGGCTCAAGGCTAAAGAGCTCATCATCCAGTTCAGTGTCTATTTGAATAGAGGTATATAATATTAGTGATGGATTATTATCTGGCCATTTTTGTTCAAACTGAACTGGCAAATTAGTCGCCGGATCAATCCATACCGTGGTGATCCGACCGTTCTTCTCCGACTGAAACATCAGAACCGATTGACCATCAAGTTCTACATGGCCCATGTCATCAAATATCCCCAAAGACATTTCAATCAGCTGGTCACGAATACTTGTATCAAGCTCTGTTAGTTTTAGCTCACCTGTCTTGGCATCGATTGAGTAACTAAAATTCATATCACGAAGTGTGGCAGTTTTTTCAGCCGACCTAATAATCAATTCCTGGCGATTGCTGTAATCTGTAATGGTTATTTCCTCAATATTTTCTTTAGGCCATTTGGAAGGAAGTGTTACGACACGCTCAAGATCTGGCTCCTTGAACATCAACTGTTGTTTAAATAGATATTTCCCTTCTATTATCTCGCTGTCAGGGTAAGTCATCTCTAAAATCGTTGTGCATGAAAAAGTTCGTGCATGAATTATTCTGTCTATCGCTGCTGCGAATGCGGTACTTGCACCGTCTATAGATGTATCGGGATAATTAATTAAAAACATAACAGCGATGAATATTACTGCCGCTACGGCTAATTTTGCTATTTTACTTTTCATAATTATTTTCCCTACATTCTGTTTGGAATAAGTTGACCCTGTTTCTTTTAATTCCTTTAATGCTGCTTGTGCACCTGCAAGGATGCTGTCTTTGCTGACGGTGTTTTTTTTGATTCGTATATTTTTAGCTAACCGCTCTATATCTTTTGAGGATTTCATAATAATTCTCCTTTTTTCAAAAGAGACCGGAGTTTTTCGATTGCGTAACGATATCTGCTGCGTACGGTATTTACCGATACATCAAGAAGCCTGGCGATTCGCGGGAAATTCAATCCACCCTGCACGTGCAGGACAAAAACTTCCCGCTGCTGGTAAGGCAGTTGCGCCAGAGCATCGAAAAGTGCAGCCGCTTGTTCGTCTTCGATTAAGCGGGCGACTGGATTATCCTTTTTTGCAGGATTCCCGGATGTAGCCGGCTGACAATCCGGTTTTCTTGCCTGTTGACGCAGGTAATCTCTGGCTCGATTCGCCACGCAGCAAATCAGATAGCCCTTTAGATTGTAGCGAATCTTAAGGCTCCCGGCATCGCCGACAAGTCTGACAAAGACATCGCCAAGACAATCTTCGGCCGCATGGATGTCGGATAGAAGAGATGCCGCTACGGCGAGTAAATCATCAGCGTACTTTTCGTATATAAGCTGCAGAGCGTCGGAATCTGCGGCACGCAGGCGTTTCAGCAGCACTCTATCTTCCAGCATCGATATCGTTCCTAAATGACAAATAAAATTGAACGTTCAACTACTAATATGACGGTTTAGCTACCCAAACCAGTCTAAAGAAAATATGATTTTTCGCCAGATTTTAATCGTTTTCGATAGAATATTTGGATTGACGGTTTTTGCCAGGTTGGGTACATAATAAACAACAATCTTCCCGAAATAAGCAACAGAAAGGACTAAAATGAAACGAAATGCATTTAAGATGAAGCTTTCGAGCGGTGATGTGACCGAATATAAGAAAAGGCACGACCAAATCTGGCCGGAGTTGGTTGAGACGCTCAGAAAAGCCGGCATAAGCGATTATTCCATCTACTACGATGAGGAAACCCGGATACTTTTTGCCTTCCAGAAACTCACCGATAATAACACCGCCGACGACCTGCCGAAAAATCCCATCGTGCGTAAATGGTGGGACTATATGAATGACGGCATAATGGAATACGATGAAAAAGACGAACCCGTTTCCATCCCGTTACAGGAAGTTTTTCACATGGATTAAAAAATTAAATCAAGAATAAAGAACGCTGCCGAACCTATCAGCTCGACAGCGTTCTTTTTGTTGTAAAATTACATTTCGTTTTAGTCCACGACGCCCTTTTCCTTGGAGCCGATGATAAAGCAGAAGGTTTTGCCTTCCATCTCGTAGAACTTAATCATGGCATTCTGGACTTCATTCTGCCCCGTCTGGCCTCGTACCTCTAAGGGGACATACCATAACTCGCCTTCCTGATAAGGCTCACCGGTGATTACGACTTCTTTGACCCATTGGCCGTTTTCTTTCATCTTTATGATTTGTTCCCATATTTGAGGCGGATATAGCCGGAAAAAAAGGTTCAGCTTGCACAGAGTCTCTATATCCAGATCAACCAGCGCCCGGCCGGTCCGCTTCGCAATTTCCAGGCATGCCTCCGGCCGTGTCATACCGTCGGCTATAAGACCGGAATCGGGATCAACCATGCAGTCAACCTCCTCTTCGACTACAACTGCATCGGCGGGCATCTCAAAAATTCCTTCCGGCGGTTGTTCGTTATATCGAATTTCGGTGAGATTCTTAACTGCGAGTGTTTTTCTCATCATTTCCATTGGATCATCGTCTCTTACTGTCGAGAAACTGATCGGCAGTTTCGTTTCCGGATCCACAACAAACCTCTGTCCTCTCTTCAAAGTTTCTATACTAACAACAATAATTTCCTTTCCGGTCTCAGGATCCGTTTCAGTAGAGATATTAATCGAGCTTGTTCTGCCGGCTTTCTTGACGGCGTCCCTGAAGAAACTTTCGAACTTTAGAATCCAGGCCTTGTTTCGCTCGTCCCGCAAGGCAAAATGAACCCTGTTGGTACGCTTGTTCAGACCGAATACTCCATCCGGCGAACATATCTTGCAGAGGTTCTGCCCGGTCCTTCCGAGCCAGACATGGGTAGGTTTGTCGGGATCGCCGTCATATTTCATCCAGCATTCGAACTGGCCCTGCAAATAAAATTCTCCAGTCATGTAAACGGTCTGAACTTCCTGTATTGCATCGATTGTCTGCTGAAAGGCATAAGCCGATGTCGTTGACTTATCTAAAATTGAAATCGACAATATCACCGCCATTATTATCACCGCTGCAGCGACAAATTTCGTTATCCTTTTATGCATTATAATTCTCCAAATTGAATTTTCTTTTTTATAATCTTTTAGTGTCGAGAGGGCTTTTATCGCCCTTTCGCTTCGAGTGTCCATACCGGCACTGATTTCTTGACTTAATTGCACAAGCAAGCTCTTTTCTTTTTCAAGTGACTTTAAATATTCCCTGCAATTTTTACACTCGCCGATATGCCGTTTAATAATATCCGACTGTTCCCGGTCCAAAATTCCAATGATATAGTCCGCCATCTGGTTTCGTATTTTCTCGCATTGACTATCCATTTTCATCTCCTTGTACAACTAATAACCGGTGCAATTCTGTAATTGCGTCTCGCAGCTTCGAATACACCGCCGACGTGGACATATCCAGGTTGTCAGCCACCTTTTGTACGCTCTGGCCGTCGAAGTAGTACATCACCAACGGCAGCCTGATTTCCATCGGCAATTTCTCAATCGCCTGCTGCAGGTTATAATTCAGACCGGATTGTCCATTAGTTCGTGCCGCTTTCTTTTCCAATATTCGCCTGCCACGTTGTTTCCGGCGGACAAAATTTATACATAAGCTCCTGGCTATTTTTATAATCCAGGGACCAAACCGGGAACTGTCTCGAAGCGTGGACATTTCCAGGAATCCTTTTAATATCGATTCCTGCGCGACATCTTCCGCATCGTGGACATTGCCGACGATTCCAAGACAGATTAAAAAAATCCGCTTGTAATATCTTTCCACAAGAAGTGCATACGCACTTTTGTCACCTTTGCAAGAAGCAGCAACAAGATTTTCATCGGAACGGTCGTTCAATAGAAGCTCCTATATCCGGTACTACTATAAAGACAAACATCCTTAGCCAAATTTACAGAAAAATTCGATTTTATTCAATTTTAGAATTTTAGGGCATGAAAAAGATGCAAAAAAGGCCGAGTTTCAACGCTCGGCCTGTGAACTGTCCAAAAAGACCTTACTATTATCAAGGCTCAACCGAACCTGGCACATATTCTTGTGCAGGTATCAAGCTATCGATTAAATCGTGCAGCTCCTGCTCGCTGACCGGCCCATTGACAGCAAGGACAATAAATGCACTTTCAGGCGACATGATAATATATCCGACGCGATTGTCGTGAGGCTCAAATCCCGAACTTTTTAGCGCCAGCTCGGTCCACCACATCTCAGTTTGCTTATCGTTCTGATGCAGCACCTTAAATCCATTATCTGACTCGTACATCCAGGGTATTGTTTCTCCAAGCTCCTGGATTTTGCCGAATGTGGCAGAAAAATATCTGGTAAAAGATCCTCCCTGTGTCAGAACAATGTCACGGCTGTCTTTCGAACGATATGTCACGCAAAACATACGGGCCGGAGCGCTTGCATCGTCAGGTAAATCGTAGATTATACACTTGTTCGTCCATAAAGGATCTTTCGCAAAAATATAGACAGGGAACGTAGCTCGCTGAATCATTTGTTTTATAGTCGTAGTATCAGCTCCTTCGCCGGCATCAATGTTTACATCGGTTTGCTTCGCGGCACTCGTTTCAAGCTCGGACAAATTCCATGAAAGCTCCGTGTTATCGACGGTTTCAGCAACAGTGCGGCGGTGTGAACGAGTTGTCGTACCTTCAAAGACACATTCGATCTCATTAATAATCTCGGTATCGGCATCGACCTTGAATAAGAAATAAGAATCTGTTTTTCCCCATGCATCGGTAAATCCAAGCTTATAAACACGGGCCGGAGTTCCGTCATAGAGGGTCTCCGAAGTGACATCCTTTACCGGGGGATAATGTTTATCCGGCACGGTTCCTTTGATACCTGCGGCGATTCCCAGAAAATCCGCAGGATTCTCCGGTATCCTAAATTCCTGAGTAATAGCCTCCTTTTTAATTTTAAGTATGCCGCCCGGCCCTTTGCCGGCTAAGTAAACTGATTGGCCGTCGTAAGAGTTGGCAAACAGCACATCGTCACCAGTCTTTAATACACGTGCAAAACACCCTGTGACTGGATCGTACCAGGAAAGATCCGATACGGTCATTGTTTTATCTGTATGCCTGGCAATCTCAAGCTTGTGCTCCCGTAGTAGTCCGTCCGAATCGAGAGAATAAACAGGCAGCCATTGATAAGCCAGCCAGCTTTTAATAAATGCCACGTTCCTGTCCTGTGTGGTATCGGCCTCCAGTTCATCGAGAAGAGCGCTCGTATCGGATTCCGACGGGTACATGATTATCTCGTTTACAATATGAACAATACCCTTCTGATCAATAAAAAGTGTTTTCTCGGCGGCAGAGGCACGGGCCAATAAGGTAAACGAAGATATTTGCCGGGCCGAATCCGGATTCGAATACAACCAGCCGAACAGGACTACGAGAATCAGCACGGCAGCCGCCGCGGTGAACTTTGTTATTTTCGAACTCATAATTTTTCTCCAGATACTTAAAGAGGTTGTTTTCTGCCGGGCTAAAAAGGCATGAAGATTATGTTCGAGCTTGTCGCGATGAGCATAGTCAGGGACATCATCGAACTCGATGCCGCGAATGAAATTTTCAAATTCTTTTTCTTCGGGTCTCATTTCTTCATACCTCCTGCTTGGTAGGCACCCTTTTCGATATTTAATTTTTTTCGCAGTTTGGCCAATGCCCTTGCCAACTGGCTGCGAACCGTACCGGGGCTGCTTCCAAGCACTTCGGCAATTTCTGTCAGTTTCAAGTTTTCAAAAAAACGCAGTGTTATGATAGTTTGATACCTGGGTTTCAATGTTAACATTGCCTGCTTTAATACCGCCAGCTTCGCAGAAGAATCTTCACGATTACTGTTTGTGATATTTGACTTTTCCTGGAAAATGCTCAGTGCCGTTTTCTGCCTGGCGGATTTTCTCATCTGATCGTTAACAAAGTTGGTCGCTATTTTATAAAGCCAGTTGCGGAACTGCCTTTCATCACCCTTAAAATCGTGGAACTTCTCAACGACCTTAAGGAAAACCTGCGAGGTAACATCCTCGGCTAAGTGTCTGTCAAAGAGCCTGTGAACGCAGTACTTGAAAACGGCGTCGTAATGTCGGCGATACAGCAAAGCAAACGCGTTATAACTCGTTTGTGCCTGATTAATTAAATCGTTGTATTCAAGCTCCCGACCGACACTATCCACAATAATACGGCTCCCAATTTTCCAGGTATCAGATATCATCACTATTATAAATGCGCCGGATGCGAAAAACGCTGCAAAAAAATTAAAAAATAACCGCAAATTACACGGATTTAACTGATACGCTGATGGAATTTGTAAAATCTGTGAAATCCGTGATTGAAAAATTTTAAACCAAATGCTATACGCTAAACGCTATGAATAATCTATACGGCCTGATATTCGATGTTGACGGCGTAATCGCCGATACCGAAGCCGTGAATAGAAGAGTCTCGATCCAGGTATTTAAAGACATGTTCGGTCTCGATGGAGTTCAGGCGGAGGATTTCACTGCCGGCCTTGGGCGCGGTGCAGAAGAGTATATGAAGGCCGCTGCACGAGCGCATAATTTCAATTTGAACGATGAGCAGCTTAAAAAAGCCATCGAGATGCGTCAGGATTTGTTTCTTGAGGTATTGAAAAATGAGCCGCTGCCTGCTTATCCCGGCGTGCTGGAGCTTATTGAAGCGGCTCTTGCTGATGATAGTTTTAGATTAGCCATTGCAACCTCCGGAACTTTGGAAAAGTCACAGGCGACCCTCGAAGCGGCGAAAATTCCATATCGGAAAATGGTTTATATAAACGGCAACGATGTAACACGCAAAAAGCCCGACCCTGAACTTTTCCTGCTTGCCGCCGAACGAATGAGAATCGAACCGGCGGAATGCGTGGTAATAGAAGATGCTCCGAACGGCGTGGAGGCCGCCAAAGCCGCCGGAGCCAAATGTATCGCCGTAACAAACACAACCTCCGCCGACAAACTCCAACAGGCGGACTTAATCTGCGATTCCCTCGAACATATCGATCTTGATACAATTCGAAATCTAATTAACTAATCTACACTTATCATTGTCAGGAATCCAGAATTCTCTGTTGCGTAAATAGCTATAACATTTTCTACCTAATCAATTGACTTTCTACTTCGAACGTGTTATCTTATATTTAGCAGGGATCAGTAATTCGTGAAGGATTATAAGATGTTTACGGTGACTTATGCGAGAAATTGAAGAATCATACGGCCGGATCGGTGATGATCAAGGACGTTTCGATATTGAGTTCTGGCAACGGCAGGGAGACCAGGCCATTTTCGAAGCAGCACTCGATATGATAATGGATTATTTGTTGATTAGGTACGGACATGCTGTCAAGCCCAGACTTCAAAGAACTGTTGAGTCTTTTGGAAAAGCATAAAGTTCGTTATCTCGTGGTCGGTGGGTATGCAGTAATGAAGTACACCGAGCCGCGTTTCACGAAAGACTTGGATCTATGGGTCTCCACCGATGCGGAGAATTCAAAGGCAGTATATGAAGCGCTGCGAGAATTTGGCGCTCCCCTTAAGGGCCTGGTTCCGGCCGATTTCACCCAAGAGGGTTATTTCTACCAAATGGGAAATCCCCCGTTCCGTCTGGATGTCATGATGGCAATACCAGGTGTTAACTTTGAAACGGCATGGGCTAACCGTGAAAGAGTAGAAATGGAGGGGATGGCCGTTTCCTTTATATCGAAAGCCGATTTGATAAAAACAAAAGAAGCAAGCGGCAGGGATCAGGATTTACTCGATGCCAAAAAGCTTAAAAACGCCGAGGATTAACTACTCCGGGCGGACGAATTTCTTATCCGATTACTCTACGGGGCTGCTAAAAGATAGATCGATAATGATGGCCGAGGGAAGTTTGCGGGTGATAATTTCTGCTGCGAGGTTTATCCAGTTTTTGCAGTTGTCGAGAATAACGCTGTCACTTGTTGCAACGATTGAATCGGTTTTTATCAGTTCGGCATCGGGGCTAAGCAGAAGTTCGATATCCCAGCCTGCGGTGAGCTTGTCGAATCCGTGCCAGTTATTTTTTTCGGCCAGTTTGCCAATCAGCGTTTTTAGTCGGCCGCTGTTGGAAACGGGGCTGTCTAAAAGCCACAGGGCATTTTTAATTCCGGATTTTTCCAAAAAATCCCCGATAAGCTGGACCGCAGGAATGGTCTCGGTGACTTTGCGATACGTGCCGTGAATGCTCGCCAGGTCCCGGAAGCAGCCGTCCCGCCCCTTGAAAATAATCCCGCCACTCATCGCCGCCTCAATGGTTATCAATAAATTATAACCGTCGATTGCCAGGGATTGACCTTCTATTTCATCCAGCTCGATACGGCTTTGGTCACGCAAGGCAAGCTGCCGGTCGGAACAGGCACTTCGCATAATAGCTAATCTCTGTCTTTGTGTCAGTGAGAATTTATCCCCGACCAGCTTTAAGGCACTCTTATCGGCATATCCTTTCGTCAATAAAAGTGAAAAATCCTCGACCGCATTGCGTAAACCGGGAATTTTGTCAGAAGCGAACAATTTCGCATCATCCGGATGTGGACCTCTGTGTGAGCGTTTGTCAGGCATAATTCGTATCTCGTATATCGTATTTCGTAATATGATAATTCCGAGGCCGACAATAAGCAAGCAATGTAAGAATTAAATTGACATAAACGATAGCTATCACTACCATTTCGTCAACGTGAATACTCGCTTGTATTTAGCCGGTGGTTTTACCGCCGGTTAACGTAATACGCAATACGATATACGCACAACGAATAAAATGCCCAGTCACGATTTAGCAAGTGTAAATATAGATGATCTGGAAGTTATCGGCTATTCCGTCGCCGGAGAAGAGACCGTCGTTGCAATACCGAAGCTGGACGTATGCTTCGATATCGGCAAAGCTCCCGACCAGTTTATTTCCATAAATCACGTCCTGCTCACACACGGACACATGGACCACGCCGCCGGTTTCGCATATTATCTTTCCCAGAGGAATTTTTGCGGCCAGTCGGCGGGGACAATATTAGCTCCGAAAAATCTTCTTAAACCAATGAGGGAAATCATCGACTCATGGGCGAGGCTTGACGGCAATAAAATACCCGCCAAATTGGTCGGAGTAAAGCCCGGTGACGAGTACCAGATAAAACCTAATCTTTTCGCAAAGGTGTTCCCGACAAAGCATAGTAAAGGCTCGGTCGGTTACAGTGTTATCGAGAGGCGAAAGAAGCTCAAATCGGAATACACAGGCTTGAAAAGCCGGCAAATCGTCGAATTAAAGAAGCAGGGAACAGAAATCGATTATATACTCGATATTCCGATTGCCACCTATATCGGTGATACGCAGTACGTGGATTTCTCACAACTGAATTACATCGCCGAGAGTAAGATTCTAATCGCCGAGTGCACTTTTTACGAGGACGAGCACTCCGACAGGGCCGAAGCAGGCAAACACATGCACATCGATGAATTTACGACGCTGCTTAATAAGCTGCAGAACGAGCATATAATTATCACACACACAACGCAGCGAACACCTATGTATGAAATCCAAAAAATATTGAAAAAAGCCCTGCCGAATGATAAATACGAAAGAATTACCCTGCTTATGGCCAATAAATGAAGAAAGCAGATACTATCTTAAAAAAGCTAAAATAGAAATAATACTATTTTTGAAGGTGATATTTATGAATATTACGTGTATTCATCCTCAACATACTAATTGTAAAGTTGACAGAAGCGGTTGAAATTTTAATGGTTATCTGGTTAAAAAAAGTCGTAAGGCAGTTGCGGAAAATTATCCAGAAACTGGTTATTTTGATATCCAAGATATCGCTCGTTTTCCTATATAAGATTATTGGTCCGCCAAGAATGCTGAGGTACGGCAACAAAATAAACGTACCTCTTTTAAGAGCTTTCGGTGCACAGATCGGTGAACGGGTAACAGTATGTTCACCGGTCGTTCTGCATAATGCCAGAAATGGATTTAAGAACCTGACAATAAAAGACGGTTGTTTTCTTAACGGCTATAACTTTCTGGACCTATCCGGAAAAATAACATTGGAAAAGGGAGTAAGTCTGGGGCCGGGCGTGATAATAATGACCCATAACAGATACAATCATAATCCTTTTCTCGAAGAGCGTCTCGCTCATACCTGCGGCATCAAGGATGTCTTGATAAAGGAAGGTGCGGGAATAAAGGCAAACGCCCTGATAATCCATGGCATTACAATCGGCAGGAACGCCGTCGTGGCCGGTCACGCCGTTGTCAATCGGGATGTCGGAGACAATTGTTTCGTAGCCGGCGTGCCCGCACGCCTCGTCAAGGAAATAAAATAGTGCTCTGTTAATTATGAAATAATGATTGTTATTCTGAGCGCAACGAAGAATTGTGTATCGTTAGCCAGATGCTTCACCTATCGGCTCAGCATGACAAATTATGAGGGTTAAGCCTGATGGATTTAATAGTTAATTTCACACCTACCGGGATGATACCGACTAAGGAAATGACTCACCATGTCCCGATTACCATAGAAGAAATCGTTGAGGATGTCCACAAAGCACACGAGATCGGCATAACCATGGTTCATCTTCACGCACGTGATGCAACCACCGGGCAATCTACATACAGGGCCGAAGTCTATGGAAAAATTATCGAAGGGATAAGGACATTCTCCGAAGAGTTGATTATTTGCGTCTCTTTGAGCGGGCGTGATATCACAGAGTTCGAAAAACGCTCCGAAGTCTTACAATTAGAGGGTGACTTGAAACCGGATATGGGCAGCTTGACTTTAAGCTCCCTGAATTTTAACCGGGTCGCCAGTATGAATTCGCCGGAAATAATTCAAAAACTGGCCTTAGAGATGAAATCCCGCGGGATTCTTGCCGAACTCGAAGCCTTCGATGCCGGGATGATAAATTACGCAAAGTATCTGGAACTCAAGGGCATTCTGGAACCTCCCCATTATTTTAATCTGCTGCTCGGTAATATCGCCTGTGCACAGGCGGATTTGCTGCACGCGGGAATTATGATCCGCGATTTGCCCGGGAATTCTTACTGGTCTTTGGCCGGTATCGGCGATTTCCAGTTTACGATGAATTCGATAGCTATCGTATCGGGCGGCGGCGTCAGAATCGGGCTGGAAGACAATATCTGGTACGATAAGGCAAGAACCAGACTTGCGACCAATTCCGACCTTTTACTCCGCATCCACAGGCTGGCCGAGGCGAGCGAGCGGAAAATAATGTCACCGGGTAAACTCAGGCAACTGCTCAATCTCCAGAGCGGCCATGGAAAATACGGCCGAATATTCCAATAAATTTCAACCGAATTATAAGATGGGCGGCCGAGAGTCGGTCAGGCACAGGTCAACAAGCTCATCGATTATTGCTGTTCCGGCACACATAACTTTATCGGCGCCTCCCCAGTAGAGTTTCAATGTCCCGTCATCTTCCGGAACGGCCCCGCAGGCAAAGACCACATTATGCACATAGCCAACCACCTCCCAGGGATCTTCCGGCTGTAAAATCCACCGGTCGCCGACGCCGAGAATTTCCGCCGGGTCATCGAGCTTGTGTAAAGCGACACCGAGACGATATACGTGGCCGTCCATCGTCGGGAAAACGCCGTGATAGATATTCAGCCACCCCTTTTCGGTGCGAATCGGCGGAGCTCCGGGGCCGATTTTCATCTGGTCCCAATGATAAGGAACCGGCTTCATTATTAATCTCGAATCGCCCCAGTGACGCAAATCCGGCGAGTAGCTTATCCAGATCGACCACGGGCTGATATCCGAATGAGGCCGGTCAAGCTTCACATATCGACCGTTGATTTTCTCGGGGAAAAGGACTGTATTTCGATAATCCGCCTGTGTGATAAGTGCGACTCGCTCAATAGATTTAAAATCATTTGTTTTCGCCAAGCCGATCCGGACACCATGCGCCGAATAGGCACTATACGTGATATAATAAGTTCCTTCGAGGTATGTAATACGGGTATCTTCAATGCCGAAAGCCTCATATTCGGCAAATGGAGGCTCTTTGCTCGGTGTCATAAAAGGTTGCGGCCGGGCTTTGAAATCGAAGCCATCATCGCTTTCCGCAATCCCGATAATGGACCTGCCCGTATCGAGGTTCGAGCGAAACAGCATTATGTATTTGCCATTATGCTTAACTACCCCCGCGTTATGCACAGTCTCAACTTTATAAGGTATGTCTGCCTTTGTCAGGATTGGATTGCCTTGATACCTTGTTACAAAATTTTTTTGCATTTCTATACCCATTAACCTTAACGTTGTCTTTAATGAAGCCGTCAATCTTGCGGACGTTTAATCATTATCCTTTACCTATTGCTCTGCGTCCTCAGGCGTGCTCTTTTTCTCAGGTTCATCTTTGTCTTGCTCGGGTTTATCCTTCTCGAATTTTTTTACTTTAGCTTTGTCAATCAGAACGAAGTAGTCCTCATCGGCGTTTAGTTTGAGAAGAATACTTAATTCAAATGGTTTTGGTGTCTGGCCCTCTTTCAACGGCCCAGACCCGTCAAACGCAGAAGACACATTCACCGACGCGCTTGTGTGTTTCCGCTCTTTTGCCTGCAGTCCTTCCTGAAATCGCACGAAATCAATAACAGCCTGGGGAGATAATCTAAGAGTTGACATCATAACAGTTTTCTTCCGAAACAGGCCCTGAGTAATCTCTTCACGCTCGATGACTTCGAGGGGAAATTTATATGAGTCGCTATGACCTTTATCATCCTTAAGCCCAATTACAATGTTGCTGCTACCGGGTTTCAGGGGCATATCAACGGGAAGAATAATCCTTGCCCTTAGTTCGTTCGGATCTATGGAGGCAACGTTCTGAGCTGAAAAGTTTCTCAGCCGCCACATGGTTCGAAGTGGAACTGCAGAACAACCGACGAAAATCAAACCCGCCACTAACAAAATGACTATTCGTTTCATTTTTTTACTCCTTATATTTCATCGGTTCACGTATCTACAAAACTACATTCGAACTATGTCTTTTTTTTATTTGCTTCCCGTCGAAAAACTTGCTCATATACCTTTTCGTATCCCGAGACCATTTTATCTATCGTAAAGTTTTCTTCAACGTGTTGTCTGCACTTTTTGCGGTCTATTTTCTCGATTTTACCAACGGCCTCGACGGCTTCATCGACCGAATTAACCAGATAGCCGGTTTGCTTGTCGGCAATAACTTCACGGCAGGAGCCTAAATCCATCGCAATAACCGGCACGCCGGCCGCCATTGATTCGGCCATTACCAGTCCGAACCGTTCGGGTATGGTATTAAGATGAAGGACTGCGTAAGCCTCTTTAAGAAGTGCATCCCGCTGGACGGGATTAATCGGGCCGATGAACTGAATCGAGGATTCGTTTATGTGCGGTTTGATAAGATTATCGAAATATTCCTGGTCCTGGATTATCCCCGCAATAATCAGGTCCATTCCTGATTTTTTAGCCGCTTCTATCGCAAGATGTGTCCCCTTGTCGTTGTGTATTCGGCCGTAGTGAACGAGCTTGTCACCGGATTTTTCCCGGAATGTCAGGTTCGAAATATCAATCCCATTATAAACGGTCGCGAGATACGGCAGGCCTGGATCTCTGTCGGAATCGCTGATGGAGACAAAGTAGCTGTCTTTATGGTCATGGTAAACCCGAAGAATATCCGGTTCAGAGAAACCATGTATTGTAGTCAGCATGGGCGTCCCGATAAACGGTATATACGTCAGCGGCAGGTAATCGAAATTATTGTGGATCAAATCGAATTCATCCGCTCTCTGCAGGGCTTTCGAAATGTGCAGGCATGTGGAGACAAGCGGGATTTGTGATTTGTCCTCTTCGTAGCCCTTTTCTATCCAGCCTGCGAGCCTTGCTTTGGTTATAGAATCCTTTGTGGCAAAAAGCGTGACATTCTTCCATCCCCGGGTGACCAGTCCCTCTGTTATGTTACTGGCTACGGTCTCCCAGGCACCATACGCCCTCGGCGGCGTTCGCCATGCCACCGGCGCAAGAATGGCGATTCGTTTATTTTTTATATCATCCATGATAAGTACTTAAAGTTTAGAGTGCCTAAAATGCCTAAAGTTACACTACGTGTCATCCTGAGTCCCGATGTTGTTTATCGGGGCGAAGGATCTGGCCAACGCAGGAGAGATTCTTCGCTTTGCTCAGAATGACAGCTCACCCCTAAAGGGCAAGCTGTCACTTTAGCTCTCTGCCTTCTGTCCTCTGATTTCCTTTTTTATCCGCTGGATATGTCCCCGCCCCAAGGCCTTTACTTCGCAACCAAGCTTGAAATATCGGCGGATATTATCGTCATCCAAAATTCCGAAGCAATCGATAACCGCCAACGGCCCGTTAGCCCATTCGACGATTTGTTCAGGCTCAAGCTCCAGATAAGGCTCGTGCGGCACAGCCAATATCATCGCTTTAGCACCGGCAAGAGCGCTCGAAAGCTCACTTTGGACCCGTATATTTACAAGGTCGTCCTGGTTTCGGAAAAACCTCGCCAGAGAGTGACCCGGGGCCGGATATTCATCCTGTTTTTCCAATTCGTACCAATGTTCGAGATATGGGTCGTGCACACGCATCTCGGCCCCCATCTCCGTCAATTTCCGGACAATCAATTCCGAACCGCTATATCGGGTGTCACCGACATCCTGCCGGTAGCTGGCTCCGCACAGAAGTATCGCCGCACCGGCCAACTGCCGGCCCATATTTCGAAGCGCATCCCTTGTCAGAGTTGCGACATGCAGACCGCGGGTATCGTTAATATCGATTGCCATCGGCGTGATTTTGAATATATCGTCTGAAAAACCGAGAATATGCTTATACGCCCAGTATCCGAGGCCGCCGTCCTTCGGAAGGCAGTACCCTCCGATACCGGGGCCGGGGAATATAATATTATTGTGTGTGGGCCGGACCTTAATCGCTCTGATTACTTTTATTAAATCGACGCCATTTCGCTCTGCGAAAAAGCTCCACTCATCGAGAAATGCAAGTGTTGCGGCACGAAATGAATTCTCGATAATCTTGGTTGTCTCGGATTCAATGGGACGATCCATAACTGTCAGCGGAAATTCTTCGGTGTTCAACACTTCTTTCAGGAATTTTTCAACACGTTCTTTTGCCTGTTTATTACAACCTGAGCAGACCCGCCAGAAATCCCTTATAGACGATACGTATTGCCTGCCGGGCATGACACGCTCGAAGCTGTGTGCCAGGAGCGGCTCAGATTTCATACTACGGGCGGCAAATGCCTTTTTCATAATGGGCCAGGCCACAAATTCCGTCGTTCCGGGCGCTACCGTCGTTTCGATTAATGTCAGACAGTCCGCCGGTATTTTTTCGGCAATGGTTTTTATAGTCGCTTCCAAAGCTCCCATTTCGGCCCTGCCGGTTCGCATATTACCGAGGTCGTTTTTCGTGTAGTCACACTGAACATCCACGACCACACAATCCGCTAATTTAAGACAATCGCTGTTGTAGGTAGCTATCAGGGTTTTCTTTTCAAGAACGCACCGTGCAATCATGGGATCGACTTCCGGGTCCTCGGCTTTGACCGGTGAAATACCCCGATTCAACAAAGGAATTTTCCAATAGCTGCGAGTGCTGGGTCTCTGACAGCCTATAACGAACTTGCCGGACTTGCCGCTTTTCTTATCGACGGTATCGGCAATAATAGCCGCCATTACCGCGCCGACGAATCCGACACCCATTACGACAACTATTTCCTTACCTTCATTACGTGCAGCTTCGGCCAATGACTCAACGCGTTTGAATTCTGCAACGTACTGATCCTCTTCCGGAATGGCAAATTTTTCTCCTGCGGGGCTTAGTGAATAATATGTCATTATCTGCACCTCTTCTATTGTAATAACAGCTACTGTTTATTTTTGGTGAATTGTCTCCGGAAGTTTATCAATAATCTCTCAAATATCAAGCTTTTTCTCCATATCATTGAATCGGCTAAAATACAGGGCGGCCGATATATCTTTAATCTTGCATATTTGGGGCAAAGATGTTAAAATTTCTAATAATTGTTGACTATTCTATATTATTTTCCAGAGCCTGGTATAAAACCGGCCGGAGGGTCAGAATGCAAAAGAATTGCCTCCTAATCGCCATTCTTATTATTTGGTTCTTTACGATATGTGAAACCCTCCCGGCCCAGGAAAGTGATTTCAAATATCCTCATTATCTGCTTGATTCATACAATCCAGACGGAATCTCTTGGAAAGGCATAGACCCGAATGGAGACTGGCCCGTTCCGGTTAATCCGGGGGAATTGCTTGTCGGTGAACCCCCCGCTATAAACGTCTCCGGTGTGACTATACCTATAGACCATTGGTTGGAATTTCTTTTTAGCGGCGAAATTGTTGACGGCCCCGGGGACGATGTTTTCATTGTAGAGCTTGATTCGGTCGGGGAGCAGGCTTTGGTATTTCTTACGGACGGCGCCGGCAGAGAATATCTGCTTGGCTACGGCGCAGTTCCGAATACTGGTCTAGGCGGACCTGTAACAATCGGTTTCGACATTGCGGGAATATCCCTGCCGTTCACCCCCCGTGCCGTACGTATTCTCGGAATCGACCTCAGAGGAGGTTCGCCGGGATTCGATCTGGCCTATGTGCGAGCACGAGTCCGGTCGGATTGCCGCAATAACTCCTGTAATCCGAGTCCGCCCGACGGCGCCACGAATGTCCCTGTAGATGCAATACTAAACTGGTCACCGGGTTATTCCGCACAAGAACATAAGGTTTTCTTCGGAATTTCTCCCGATGATGTCGGTCCGAATGCGGCTCCCGTCGATAGTCCCAAACAGCCGCAAGATTCCAATACGTATGATCCCGGTGGACTCGAATTAGGCGAAACATATTACTGGCGAATCGATGAGGTCAACGACACTCATACATGGACGGGAGAGATATGGAAATTTACCGTAACCGACCACGCGGTTGTGGATGATTTCGAGTCATATAACAGGAATGATATATACAATAACTGGATAAAAATACCGAGGGCTGATATATATCTCGCCAAGCCGCCGGAGCCGGTTCATAATTCGCAACAATCACTTGCCTTCAGTTATTATTATGACGAGCGTTCTTTCTCCGAAATTGCGTATTACTTCGATCCACCTGAAAACTGGGCCTCTATCGGCGCCAAGTCGCTGGAATTATATTTTTATGGTTTGCTCAACAACGATTCGGACTGTCAAATGTATTTTGTTCTGGACGACGGGGATGAGAAAAAAATTATTCCCTATGAAGGTGACGCGAACGATATTACGAAAGAGTTCTGGCAACTCTGGAGAATCGACCTGCAAAATATTAACGACATTAACCTCAGCAACATCGAATCTATAACAATCGGTTTCGACAACAACGCGGACCAGCCGACGGCATCGGGATTCGGGTTTGTTTACTACGATGATATTCGACTCTATTGCTCAAGGTGTCTCGAAGAGAACAGGCCAAAAGCGGATTTTAATAATGACTGCATAGTCGATTTTAAGGACCTCGAAGAAATGACGGACGAATGGCTCGCTTCGGGACAAGGAAATGTCACTGTTTACGCTCCCGGGACACCTGCGGTCTGGTATAAGTTCGACGGCAACGCCAATGACAGTGCCGGCAGAGCCGACGGTCAAATACGGGGCAATCCAAACTTTGTCCCGGGCGTTGACGGTCAGGCGCTGCAATTCGACGGCCAGGAAGATAGCGTATCGGTATCGGATGCAACCGGCATTTTCTCAACGATAAATACCGGCATTACTATCGCCTTCTGGGCAAACGGGACAAATTCCACACATCATACTGACACTCTGTTTTGCACTAACTATGAGTATAATGTGTATAATCCCACGATAGCGATAAATCTCGGCTGCTGGAAACAACCCGGCAGATATAACTGGGACTGCGGATATCCCTGGTCCTTCGATAATCGGCTGACCGACGAACACAGATATAAAGCCGAATGGGAAGGTCGCTGGAACCACTGGACTTTCACGAAAGATGTGATAACAGGAAAAATGCAGATTTATCTTAACGGCACCCTCTTCGACAGCCGAAGCAGAGCGAACTCATCTATTTCAGGAGTCACGTCGTTCCAAATCGGCTCAGGCTGGTATGGAGGTTACGACGGCCTGATAGATGATTTCCGAATATACAATTATGCCCTCTCGCAGCCGGAAATCGCCTATATAGTGACAAACGGCACTGGGACTCTCGATTTTCCGCTTATTACACCGGCCGATTTATTCCCGGATAATAACATCGACTTTAAAGACTTCGTTATATTTGCCGAAAGCTGGCTTGAAAAACAGTTTTATCCGTAAGATTCATTGTTTACCGGATATGTGATTTCAGAAAAGACTTTGCATTATTATTTTAAAATAATTATTAGGGATGCAAATATGATTTTATGAAGATGGATTAAAGATATTCTTTCTACAAAAAAAACAGGCCGAGACTATAACATCATCCCACAAACTACTTATGTCTAAAAAAGCACTTTGTCCGGGTTTTTATTTTTCTTTAATTGCTCGAACGATTGCGGCTCGGCAACTTTTCGATATCCCAGAGCTTTAATAACTTCAAGCACTTCCGTCCAGGTTGGAAACGGTCTCGAATTTTTTTTCTTGTACTCGTCAATTGCCATAAGGAAGGCAAACTGCTCTTCGGACATTTGCCCTTCTTCTGCGGATTTTCTCTCATCCGTAAGCCGTCTGCCGGGACCTCGCCTTCTGTCCAGACCAAGACGCCTGTCAACAACACTCATTCTGCGATCCCGCTCGACACGACGCTCTATTTTATTTTTTTCCGACATTTTAAAATTCTTCCTCGAAAAGATCCCCGTCGAAATCACTGTCTTCTTCCTCATCCAATGCGAAATCATAGAAATCATCGTAAGCCTGCTGAGACTCGATTACAACGTGTGCCTCGTCAAGGAATTCTTCCGGAACCATTACTGCAATTTCCTTTGAACCAATAGACTGTTCCTTATGTTCGCTTATTACCGCAGGGATATCGTTAGACTCCAGCAAAGTCGTGTATTCTCTGGCCTGCTCAATATCCTCGGCAAATGCAACGACGACATACCCTTCTAATTTTGCTTGAGATTTATGATTTTTTTTGGAACGCTTTGTCATTTTTTCCTCCACAACAATCTGCAATCCTCATAACATCTGCCCTGCATGAGTATAATATTTAATTACCCAATATCCTGTGATTAAGTGCTAAATTCACTTTCACGTACTTTCGACAAAATCCAACTGATAAATTATTAAAATCTACGCATATTGAGGAAAAACTGTAAAATCTCATATCATGTTATCAATCTCCCGACAAACAGCCCTATAGGACCTATATTGATTTGTTGTAAAAATTTAATAATTACCGCCATTTTTTTGTTGCAAACTTGGTTACAGCAATATAATAAGAACTAAAGAAGGTGTTCCGGGCTTATGGATGTGGTGCCGGACTATTACAATAATTTTACTTTTCAATAAGGAGGTTTTTCGAATGGCAAAGAAAAAAGAGTCTTTGATTGTAGCGAGCAAAGTCAAGGCTTACATTAAAAGTAAGAAGATGATGACCTCGTCTGAGTCCCTTGAGGCAATTAGTGATAAGGTCTATTCCATGCTCGATGCTGCCATTGCGCGAACAAAGGCCAACCGTCGCAGCACGGTTAAAGCACAGGATTTGTAGGAGTCAATAAAGACTTTTTGGTTCTTACTTCCAAGCAAGGATGCAAGATGTGTGCTAATATCTTTTGTTTAAGCTACTTACGTTTGCAAAATTGTCGATTAGAACAAGCCATTCTGTCTGTCTAAGAGGTGGAATGGCTTGTTTTGATTAAATCGGACCCATAAAAAGCGTGTATCAACACCGAAATTTAGGTTTTTTAAAAAATTTCTTGAACTTATACTCGTTAAAAACCGATTTATATTACAGGCAAAGGAGCAAATACTTTATTTTCCTGTAACTTAAGTTAAGATTAGCGAATTTCTTGCCGATAGAGAACTTTATTTATCATTCGTAGTTTCGTTATTTTGACATATTATTTCTTAAAATGAGCATTTTTCGGGTTCTCAAATATGAGAATCGTTAGGAATTTATATTATATTTGCCTTTATAGGACTTAATTGACAGGTGAATAATATGAGAATTTTCATGTTAGGCTGGGAGTTTCCTCCATACATTAGTGGTGGTTTGGGAACTGCCTGCTATGGCCTTACAAGAGCCATGAATCAGCTTGGCATGAAAATTACGTTTGTTCTGCCCAAGATGGTCGAGGACAAATATACAACTCACGTAAAGTTGTTATATCCGGGTTCCCAAAAAACCATTTACTCTTCCATTTTCGGTGAACTTAAAAATGTTAAATTCCACACAATAAACTCTCCCCTGCAGCCTTATACGACATCCGATATCTATAAAAAACAAATCGAAGAGACGTTAAGAAAAAAACACGAGATTCATTCGGCCAATATCACTTCGGCGAGTCAATTCGTCTCATCTATAGACTATAGCTGTGATATGTACACTGAAGTCCATCGCTATGCTGCTATCGCCGCAGAATTGGCAGAATTCGAGAATTATGACTTCGATATCGTCCACGCTCACGACTGGATGACCTATCCGGCCGGAATCACGGTATCTTCGATAAGTGGGAAACCACTGGTTATTCACGTTCACTCGACAGAGTTCGATCGCAGCGGTGAACATGTCAATCAGATGATTTACGACATAGAACGACAGGGTATGGAACGAGCCAATAAGATCATTGCAGTGAGCCATTTCACTCGTAATATCATCATAAGCAGGTATGGCATACCGGGCGACAAAGTCGAAGTAGTATATAACGGAGTCGAACGAAACGGGAACTGGTCGTCCCTGATGGAAACTGGGATTTCAAAAGATGAAAAAATCGTTCTATTCCTGGGCCGGATCACAATGCAGAAAGGACCGGAGTATTTCCTGCACGCAGCCAAAAAAGTCCTGGAGGTAATGAGCAACGTTAAGTTTGTTATGGCCGGCTCCGGGGACCTTATGCACAGATCGATAGAGCTGGCGGCGGAGCTTGGTATTGGCCAAAAGGTTTTATTTACGGGCTTTTTGCGAGGAGAGGACGTACGAAAAATCTATAAAATGGCCGATCTTTATGTAATGCCCTCCGTTTCGGAACCTTTCGGCATCGCACCACTGGAAGCGCTGGATAACGATGTTCCTGTCATAATAAGCAAACAAAGCGGTGTATCCGAAGTGCTGATGCATGCGCTTAAAGTCGATTTCTGGGATATCAATGAAATCGCCAACAAGATCATTGCAGTTCTGAAATATCCTCCATTGCAGATGACTCTAAAAAGCCATGGAAACTTTGAGGTAAGGAAATTGCGTTGGATAGACTCGGCGGCAAAATGTGCGAAAATCTATGAAGATACGTTGCTTCCGGTTTGAGTATCCTTCCAAAGAATCAATAAAACACCCGAGCCGGATTTCTTTCATTCCGGCTAAAAAAAGTGAGACACAAGATTATGCCTTCTGTATGCTTTTATTTTCAAGTGCACCAACCTGTGAGACTGAGACATTATACGGTATTCGACAACAACCAGCATTATTTCGACGACCACAAGAACAGTACTATATGCAGGAAAGTGGCAAACAAATGCTACCTGCCTGCGAACCGTCTGCTTCTGGACATAATTCGCCGTTCCGAGGGCAGATTCAGAATCGCTTACAGTATTACCGGTATTCTGCTGGAGCAGTTGCTGGAGTATTCACCTGAAGTAATGAGCACTTTCGATGCCCTGGCCAGGACCGGTTGTGTCGAGTTTTTAGCGGAGACATATTATCACAGTCTGAGTTTTTTATATTCCCGGAACGAATTCATAGAACAAATCAACAAGCACATCGAGACGATAAATTATTACTTCGGACAAACTCCGCGGATTTTTAGAAATACGGAACTGATATATAACAATGATTTGGCCTGTCTGATAGAATCGATGGACAAATTCGACGCCATTATAACAGAAGGAGCCGATCATGTCCTGGGCTTCAGAAGTCCCAATTTTTTATATCGACCGAAAGGCTGCAAGAAACTAAAACTGCTGCTTAAAAATTACTCGCTCAGCGACGACATCGCATTCAGATTTTCCAATCGCGGCTGGTCTCAATGGCCTTTAACCGCCGAAAAATTCGCAAACTGGATACACAACGTTAACGGCAACGGCAATGTAGTTAACCTGTTCATGGACTATGAGACATTCGGAGAACACCAGTGGGAAGACACCGGCATTTTCGATTTTATGCGGCACCTTCCCGAAGAGATATTAAAACACCCCGACAATAATTTTAAGACTCCGACGGAAGTCGCTCAATGTTACGATGTTTTCGACACCGTTGACGTCCCGCACATAATAAGCTGGGCGGATACCGAAAGAGACCTCTCGGCCTGGCTCGGAAACGCTATGCAGTCCAATGCTATCCATGAGCTTTATCGTCTCGAAAAGAAAATTAAACAGACAAACAACGAAAAAATCATTACCGATTGGCGAAGATTACAGGTCTCGGACCATTTTTATTATATGTGCACCAAGTACTTCGCTGACGGTGATGTTCATAAATACTTTAACCCCTATGACTCACCGTATGATTCTTATATTAACTTTATGAATGTGCTCGATAGTCTCCACAGCCGTTGTTCCGAACAAATAGATGGGGGCAAATTGCGTTCTGCAAATAGACAGGACGCAAAAAATTGTATTCGGGACGTGAAATCGCAGGATAAAAATCCGCCCGATTTACAGCCGGCGGATCGTGTAGTTTAATCTTTATAACTTACGGCGATTTCCGATACATAACCATTTTCAGAGGCCGTATAACCATATAATAATATACGAGAAAAACTCAGGGGCTTAAGCTGTACCGATAATAGAGGTTTTTGGAGTAAGATTGTGTTAACATTGCAGAAAGCCGACGATGCATCAATAATATCCGTATCCACCGCCGAGGAATCCATCGAGAGTTTGCTTAAAAAACAATGGCTGCTGACAAATGGTCGCGGAAGTTACTCTTCGTCCACAATTATAGGCTGTAACACCAGCGGTTATCACGGATTGCTCATCGGCTCGCTTACCCCGCCGCTTAACAGAATAATGGCTCTGGCAAGCTGCCTCGAAATGATAATATCTGCAGGCAAGGTTTATAATCTTTCAACCATGGAATTCGCCGATAAGTTTTCACCGGCGGGTTTTTGCTATCAAAAAGGATTCAGTCAGGACGTCGGAGCACATTTTTATTACGAGCTAAATAAATTCGAGCTTACAAAATCAGTGTATCTGCTTCGGGATGCGGACACAATCGCTCTGGTTTATGAATTCCTGAATGTTCACAAACCTATAGATTTCGTCGTAAGGCCGTTCGTAGGTTTGAGAGATTTTCACTCCCTCCAGAAATCTTATGCCCCCTTATGTTCGAAGCTGCATGGAGACTACCTGCTGGTCCGCCATAATTCACCGAACAGTTGCCAGCTGCTTTTAAGCTGCCCGTCCTCGAAGTTCATTAAAGACAAACAATGGTGGTTCAATTTCGTTTATCGGGACAACAAAGAAAGAGGTCAAAATTACGCCGAGGATCTGTGGACTCCCGGCTTTTTTAAATGTCGGATAAATTCACCGAAAAAAGTTGTGCTCTGGGCAAATCTGCATATTCCCACAGCAGGCTTCAAGCCGGATAAACAAATTAATACCGATATAGATGCAGTATGCGAAGATTTGCTAAAGTACAGGAAAGATATCAAACATAAAGGGCATAATTCGAGATATCTATCCGCGCCCGCCGACAGGCATGAAAAAAATCCGGCATTACATGAAAAATTTAGCCTTGCAGCCGACCAGTTTATTGTAAAACGCAAAATCAACAAAAACTGCAGTACCACAATTTTAGCCGGCTATCCATGGTTTGCCGACTGGGGCAGAGATGCCTTTATTTCCCTGCCCGGCTTATTGCTTTGTACCGGCAGATACGAAGAAGCGTTTTCGGTACTGACAACTTTCGCAGCAGAAGCGGACGAGGGCATGATACCATCACGTTTCGACGACACCAGCAACACGGCATGTTTTAACAGTATCGATGCCTCTCTCTGGTTCATCGTAGCAGCCTTTCAATATCTGCAGGCAAGCGACAATTCCAGCGGCTTTACGAAAGAGCTGCTGCCGGCAATCCACAACATAATTGATTCATATTACAAGGGAACACGATTCGATATTCATGCCGAGGCCGACGGACTTATTACGGGAGGAAACGAGCAAACACAGCTAACTTGGATGGATGCGAAATATGACGGAATTGCTTTTACTCCCAGATACGGCAAGGCGGTTGAAGTGAACGCTCTATGGTATAACTGCCTGCGGCTTTTGGCTAAATTTTATGCCGGCAAAGATTCCGAGAAGGAAAATAAATATAAATCACTGGCCGATATTGTTCAAAAAAGCTTTTGCGAACTTTTCTGGAACGGGATAAAAGTTTACTTAAACGATTGCGTTTTTTCCGACGGCTCGTTCGACGATACCCTTCGACCGAACCAGATATTTGCCGTTTCCCTGGATTATTCACCGCTGTCGGCAGAGCAACAAAAATCCGTTTTGGATGCCGTACAAAATAAATTGCTGACGCCTTACGGCTTACGAACCCTTGACCCGTCATCGGAACAATATAAACCTAAATATACCGGTCCACAGCGAGACCGCGACGAGGCATATCATCAGGGCACGGTTTGGCCGTACTTAATCGGGCCGTTTATCGAAGCATATCTTAAAGTCAACCAATTCAGCAGGGAAAGTAAAAAGCAGGCGTCCGATTTCATTCAACCGTTACTCTGTCATCTTGAAGAGGATAGTTGTCTCGGAAGCGTCTCGGAAATATTCGATGCAGAACCTCCTCACGAGCCTAAAGGATGTTTTGCCCAGGCATGGAGCGTTGCCGAACTGATAAGAGCATATCAACTGATAAACAGTTAAACCTTCTTATTTACTGCTTTATTTATCTTTTCAACCAAAGAAAGAAAGGATTTTTTTACCTGCTCAAAGGTAGGTTGAATTTTCGTTTCTTTTTTATGTGAAATAAGAAGCAGATAATCGAAACCCGCCGGTATCCGGTCCTGGCTTTGCCTGAAAACCTCCCGCAGCAGTCTTTTCAACCGATTACGCACAACCGCATTACCGTGAATTTTGCCGACAGTGACACCCAGTCTCGGATATCCGCAATCATTCCTGCTCATATACAGAATAAGCAATCCATCGCGAGCGCTATAACCATCGACCAAAACAGCTTTAAACTGATTATTGTTTGAGAGTCTTTTTTTCTTTGATAGAGCATATTTTTTCAAAATACTACCAATCCATCCTGCGTTCCATATATATTGATATTTTTTAGCCGGGCATTATCGCCAGACCATCCGCCTTTTGGCGTCTGTGCAGCACCTCGGCACTTATTTTACGCAGAACTTTTCGATGATCCAGGACACCGACAAGTTTGTTACTGTCATCTCCGGCAACAACCGGCATATTTTCCAGTTGATAGCGTTCCATCCACTCCACTACCTCCTCAAGCGGCTGGTTCGGCCTGGCAATATCCTGTACCGGCTCGGCCACATCACAGGCTAAAAGCCAGCCGGCCACGTCCTGATTCGCGAACATCTCTTTGATACCGGCAATAGTTATTATTCCGACAATATTTGACTTCTCGTCGATTACCGGATAATACACACTGTCGGAGGTGCTAAATACCTCGAGAATCTTATGAAGCGGCAGGTTTTGCTCGATGCTTATCGGCTTATCATCCATTACGTCGGCAACCTTATAAGTCCTGATAAGGTCTTCTTCGGTAATGTTCAGCCCTACTTCGCCCGCCCGTTTTACACCCACTTTTACAAGCATAGGCCCGAAAATTTCCATCAGAAACGTACCCGTCATCACCACGATAACAATAGTATGACCAAGCTCGCCTCCAAACTGCTGGCTGGCCAAAATTGCCAATCCTATTGCCACGCCGGCCTGGGGCAGCAGGCAAAGACCGAGGTATTTTTGAACCACCACCGGTGCCTTTGACCATTTACCCCCGATCCATGCGCCCGCCATTTTTCCTATGGCCCGAGATAACACATAAATAAATATCATCAATAACATCCAGGATGTTATTCTGCCAAATTCCATGTGAGCACCGGCAAGAACGAAAAACGATATATATATCGGCGGTGCAAATTTCTCGACAAGGGCAAAAGTAGCTTTGCTTCGGCGAGGCATCAAATTCGCCACCGTAATTCCTAATGTCATAGCGGGTAAAATCGGATCGATGCCGGGTATCATCGACAGACCGACAACAAGTAAAAGCGATGCCAATGCAAAATCGAGAATCTTGTCGTCCGATTTTACGAACTTGAGAAGAAAAAACAACAGCACTCCCGCCAAAATACCTAAAACCACCGCGCCGGCAATCTCACCCAACAATATGAGCATCGTTCCCAAAATGGAACCCTGGCTCACGCCGGTTAAGGCTTTGGCGCCCGTTGCAGCGCCGCGATAAAGCAACAGCGCCAGAGCATCATCGAGAGCCACTATTGCCAGCACGGCAGTCGTCAGAGGTCCCCTTGTTTTATATTCCCATAAAACATTAACCGTCGCCGCAGGCGCCGTCGCCGAAGCAATCGCACCAAGAACCAATCCTACCGCAATCGATTCTGTTATACTGCCGGTTATAAACCAAGCTGCTACAGAGCCTCCGATTGTTGCCAGGAAAAACGCACCCATTCCCTGTGAAAAAAGAATGATGAAAAATTGCCTTCCATATTTTTTGAATACCTCACCTCGCAGCTCCGCTCCAATCATAAAACCGATGACCCCCAGAGCAAACATAGTAAACGGTTCGAGCTGGTCGATTATATCTGTCGTTATAACACCGAGCACTTCACCGAGGATTATCCCCACAACAATACATCCGACGACCTGGGGGATATGCAGCCTTTGAAAAAGCCTGGCGCCGAAGGCACCTCCTAAAACAATCAATCCGAACAATAGAACAACATTCAAATCAAATTGCCCGGAACCTTCAGCGCTTGCAATCAAAACCGAATCAATCATTTGTTATAACCACCTGTAAAAACCGTTCCAAGCTTCCGTAAAATCACGTAGCCATTGTATAGGATATACAAAAAGTTGAAAACAAGTTTAATTTAGTTATACATCGGTTATTTCGCCGGCCTTTTTCAACGCGACTTTGGTCAGAATCGGCCCGATGATTTCGAAAAAGATACACGTGGCGGTAATAGTCGCGAGAACCGAAGAGCCGATTGAAAGAGCATGAGGCAAACTATATTCAGCATCAAGCTGAGTAAACTCATGTTTAACGATAAGAGACAGCCCGATCGCAACGCCGGCCTGTGAGAGAATACCGAGTCCGACATATTTTTTAACTTTACCCTCCACGTTACCGAATGCGGCCCCCAAACGAGCACCGCCTATCAGGCCGGCCGACCTGCCAAGGATATACACAATACCTATAATCCCAAGCGACGGTAAAGCCGATAGTTCCAGGTGAGCGCCGGCCATGCAGAAAAACAGCACGAACAATAGCGGCATAACATCCGAAAGCGGACTTGTCACGCGATGCAGAAGTGATTCATGTCGAGTATTAGCCAGAACGAAACCGACTACCATATTGGTTAAAATCAGGGATAAATGCCACCTGATTGACAAACCCGTACAAAGCAGAACGAAGCCAAACACTATAATCAAAATATCTCTGGCACTCTGCAACTTGCGAACCAATCGATAAAAAATCAATCCGGCGATTCCACCGACTATAAAACTCAGGATTATTTCTCTCACCGGATCTAAAAGAGCTATAAAAATACTTTCAGATGCTCCGGAAGCCTCAGAAATTAAAAGATTTTTCGCCAATGCCGCCGCAAAACCGAAAATAATGATTGCCAGTCCGTCGTCAAAACCGACAACCGCATAAAGCGCCTTGGTCAGACTGCCTTTAGCCTTATACTCATGTATAACGGCGACAGTACCGGCAGGCGCACTGGCCGGCGCCATCGAGCCGAAAATCAGCGACAGCGGTAAATCCCGGGTCAGCAGGTACAATCCAACAGTAACTACGATGAAAGCCCCGAAAGATTCCGCGAAAATAATAGAGATAATCCCCACACCAAGCCGCCTTAAAGAGGACAAATTCAACTCGGAACCTATACTAAATGCAACAAATCCCAAAGCTATTTCCGTGATGAAAGAAAGACGTTCCATAGAGGTCTCGTCAAAAAGATGAAGGACCGACGGACCGAGAATGACTCCAACAACCATATAGCCGATAAGTGACGGCAATTTAGCGAACCGCGCAATTCGACCTATATAAAATGCAACTATTGTTGCCATCCCTAAAAGAGTCAGGCCGGAAATATTTAAAAAAGACAAATCGGTTATAATAGCCAATACTTCCATACCAGTGCTCTCATAATTACGTACTTAACGAACCGGCTGCATAAGAAAGTTCCTGAACGGTTACCATAACATTGACACTTTTATTTAAGTCGCCGGAAATACTCTCGATACGCCTGATAGTTTCATTCGTAAGATTTTTATCGACAACAGCGATTATGATTCTGCTGAAATCGGAGGGCTCATCGGACCAAAAACTTGCAAAAAGAGGCATCTTCGATAAATATACTCCTGCGTTTTCGACTCCGGCAACAACAAGGGAACTTGATTCTACTCCGGCTAAAATCTGTAATATGTCCCTGAAAAGGTCCTCGTTTTGAATAAACACATGTATAAGACTTTTAACTGCTTTCTGTTCGCCGTTTATTTCTTCATCTTTACCGATTAGGAGACTGTTATATACTCCCTCGGGTGTCTGCTCGGCAAGAATTGTCTCCACCGCTTTCGGGGCCAAAAGTTTCTGAGAGATGACCGAGAGAAGTCTTACATGTTTGCCGGATACAACTTCAGGGGCTATGATGAAAACAATAATTCTGACCTTATCATCGTCAACGGACTCATAATCGATACCCGATGGTATAGTAACAATACCCACCACGAAATCCGTAACCGATTCGAGGCGACAATGAGGAATGGCTACACCTTTGCCGACACCGGTCGATCCCAGTGACTCACGTGCTTCGAGTCCTGCAAATATATCCTGTTCGTCGATGCCCTCAAGCACTTTACTTTTTCCGGCAAGCCGGGCAATCTCACGAAGCACCTCGGTTTTATTGTTAAAAGCAGCATTGACAGTAATGCATTCTCTACGCAAAACATCCGCCAGTTTCATTTCATATATTCCTTAAACATGTGATTTAGTCATTATTTGTCATTATTAATACTAAACTTGTTGAACGCTGTGGATACTGTCGGCTTTTTGTTGTCGCGATAACACCTCAGCGCTGAGTGAGCGGTGGACGGCCCGACAATTCAAAATACCAGCATATTTATCACTTTCATTTGAACTAACAACAGAAAGATGTTCCAAGTCGAGACGTTTTGTTATCTCGAAAGCCTCGGATAGTGGCATATCCGGCGTAACTTTAGTGATAATCGGTTCGGCTATATCAAGAGCCACAAGCCAGTCATTCAACTCCTGAGTCGAAAACGTATTACGAATACCATCGAGTGTCACCGCTCCAATTAATTTGCCGTCATTGTCAACAACGGGATAATAGAAATTAACTGTATTGCTGACTATTTTTATGACTTCACTTAACGACATACCGGCTTTTATAACAGGGACTTTCGAATCCATTACATCGCCGACACTGTGAGTTTTAATAAGGTCTTCCTCGGTAATATTCATCCCTTCTTCTCCCGCTTTTCTGATACCAATCTTTGTAAAAAGCGGTCCGGCAAGCTGAAGTATAAATACTCCAAGTATGATAACAGAGAGCATCATATCCCGGATATCTCCTTCGAAACGATGACTTGCCATTATCAACAGGGCTATTGCGATCGTGCCCTGCTGGTATAAACAAAAACCCAGATATTTTCGCACTGTCGGGACGGCTTTGGAATAAACGGCACCACAATAAGACCCGGAAGTTTTCCCCAGAATGCTGCCGAAAACATAAACCGCTGCAATCAACCATACCTGAGCGGACATTTGTATATTCATTCTGGCACCGATTATGACAAAGAACAAAACATAAACCGGAGGTGAAAAACTGCGAATAAGCTCAAAGCTCTTCAGACTTTGCCTCGGTGCGATATTAATCAAAACCGCTCCACAGGCCATAGATGATAGAATTACATCGAATCCCCATGTTATGGCCAAACCGATAACCAGTACAACAATACCAATAGTGAAAATTAAAACCTTTTCATCATCTTCGATTCGCCGAATAATCCATCTCAATATTAATCCCGCTACAAGTCCTAATCCAAGTGAACCAGCCAGTTCGATGATGGAATGGAAAATCAGCTCCAGGAAATGTGATTCTCCATGGCCCGTAAGGAAACTTGCCAGAGACACACTGGTGATATAAAGTATTAACGCCAAAGCATCGTCAAGGGCCACAATAGCTGTAAGCATCGTTGTCAGCGGCCCTCGCGCCTTATATTCCCACAATACGTTTACCGTCGAGGCAGGGTCAGTTGCCGAACAGATAGCTCCAAATACGACGCCGATCGCTAATGCTATTTGCCAGCTATAAAAAAAGTTGAGAGTCAGAAAGGCGGCTATTCCTACCAACAAAAATGCAAAGCCCCCTTCTAAAAGCAATATCGTAAAAACCTGCTTACCGAATTTTACAAAGATATCCCGCTTAAGCTCACCTCCAATCAGGAAACCAATAATTCCCAACGCAAAGAAATTAAAAGATTCCAGGTGTGCAATAGCATCCGGCGAAATAATATCCAATAAAGGACCTAATATTACACCTATTGTGATATAACCGATTATTTGCGGGATATGTAGTTTTTGGATGATTTTCGCCCCTACCGTCCCGGCTAAAACGGCAATACCTATCAGAAGGATAAGATTAAGCCCTTCCGTCTGAGCCAAAATATCTTTCAATGATTCGATTATCATATTATTTCTGGATAACTGAAAGAAACGCAGCCGGGCATGAAAACATCCCTTACTTAGGATGCTCTGTCGCTGCTGCAAAAAACAGGAATATTAATCGGATAACTTATTTTTCACAAGTTATTTTTCAACAATAATATGTGAAAAAAGAATAAAAGAACGAATCCCGAGCCCAAAAGGCAAAATTCTCGGTATTAAGACAAAGAAAGTTGATAAAATCCATAATAAACATTATGGTGTTTATTGAATAATAACACCGGACAGATGTAAAACTGTTTTGGAATAGAGGCCATGAAATCAAAAGCTTTTACCCTAATAGAATTGTTAGTCGTAATTGCTATCATTGCGATTTTGATGTCTATTCTCATGCCGGCTCTGAGCAGAGTCAGAGAACACGGCAAACGCACAGTATGCATGAATAATATAAAGCAGATGTCCCTGGCCTGGAATTTATATGCTGATGATTATAACGGCAAAATCGTCAGCGGGGACACACATGCAGGCATAAGTGGTGCCTGGGTGCATTGGGAATCGGCTATGGACATGGAAGAAAAGACAAGAAACGTTAAAGAGGGTGCTCTCTTTCCTTATGTACCGAACATTAAACTCTACAAGTGTCCTGCCGGAATAAGAGGCGAAGTTTGTACGTACTCAATTCCCGATTATATGAACGGCCATCTGGCCATCGAAGCTGCTACACTGGATCCTTTGACAAACCGAAATAAAATTCGCCATCCCTCTCGACAGATTGTTTTCCTCGACGAAGGCCGTTTGACCGTTTCAAGCTTTACTATTTACCACTACCAGGAGCTATGGTGGGACCAGGTTACTTCCAGACACGGTAACGGGACAACATTCGCCTTTTCGGATAATCACAGTGAATACTGGAAATGGAGCGACCCTCGCACCGTAGAGATTGGCAGTGTTGATTTGACCGCCGCAACAACAACACTCGATCCTGACCTGCAGGACCCGTACTGGAGCAGAGGTAACCTGGATATGCATAGAGTCTCAAGGAGTTGTTTCGATGACAAATTAGGTTTTACACCCTCGCCGTCACCATATTAATTTACATGGTTTCACATAAAGCCCGTATGTCTGAATATATCAAATAGCGGATATTTCCATAGGTAATTCCTCGTTATAATTTCCATCCTGCCCTGCGTTCATAGGCCTGATATAATAGGTCCAGCTCGGCGGTTTTTTTATCGTATGTTTGTTGAAGCTCTGCAAACTGCTCGGGATTTTTGTATATTGTCGCATCACCGAAACGCTCTCTTATTTCTGCTAATTCCTGTTCAAGAGAAGTTATCATTTCCTCGATTTGTTCTGCAGAATATTTATTGAAGCGCTTAAGTTCATCTGGAGCTTGTGTACGACGCCTGTCTTTGGCGCCGGAGGATCGCCGTTTTCGTCCCTTAGTTGCGTCCGATTTTAGCTCCTGCTGTCGGACCTTTTCGCGTTCCCGAATCAAAGATACAAAATACGAATATACAGGTTTAATATTTACGAATTCCGTCCGACCGAGACAGCGATTCCCGAACTCATCCACACCTATTACTATCAATCTGTCCACAATCCGGTCCAAAAAATAACGGTCATGGCTGACTACAATCATAGTACCGGTGAAATCGCTCAAAGCAGCCTCTAATGTTTCCCGACCGGCGATATCCAGATGGTTCGTAGGCTCATCCATAACCAATACGTCCGGCTCTGCCAAAACCAGCTTGCAAAGCATCAGACGGTTGCGCTGGCCCCCGCTCAACTGGCCGCACAGCTTGAAAACATCGTCACCGATAAACAAAAACGCACCCAGACGACTTCGCACCTGCTCCGAAGTCAGTGACTGATTAACGCCCGATGCCTCGTCCAAAACAGTTCTTGTCGAATCCAGAACGTCACCATGCTGGTCAAGATAGCCGACCCGAAGGTTTTTCCCCATGCGAATACTTCCGGCCGACGGCTCAAGCTCGCCAAGGGCCAGACGTAAAAAAGTGCTCTTACCCGTACCGTTGGGACCGTTAATACCAAGTCGTTCGCCGCTGAGAACATCGAAAGTTAAACCATCGAACAATTTCAGCTCGCCGAACGATTTGCCAAGGCCCTCGCATCGCAGGATCAAATCACTGCTCCGCTCGTTTTTACCGAACGAAAAATTTATCGTTTTCTGTTGGAAGGGCTTTTCTAAAAAATCGGGATTCTCTTTGAGCAGGCGTTTCAACTGCGTCTTTCTGCCGCGAGCCGTTTTGCGCATCCCCTCCTGGTCTTTGTTGCGGGCGATAAAGTCCAGTGTACGTTCGACCATCTCCGCCCGCCTGACATGTTCCCGCTGCTGCTGCAACTGCAATTTATCTTTTGTTTGAACGTAGTTGCTGTAATTACCCTTCCATACCTTTGCCCGCCTGCTCTCGATTTCGATAATCTTGCACGCAACATTATCCAGCAGGCAACGGTCGTGACTTATGATGACAGCGGCCCCGTTATAATTGATAAGAAATTTCTCCAGCCATTCGGTCGCCTGCATATCCAGATGATTGGTCGGCTCATCCAAAAGAAGAAGGTCCGTTTCGGGCATCAGGACCTGTGCCAGACCCAGCCGGGATAATTGCCCGCCGCTCAGCGCCGAAGTTTTCACCTGATATAATTCGGATTCGAACCCCAGGCCGGCCAATGTAATCTGTATTTTGGTTTCGTACGCATAACCGCCGGAAATCTCGAATTCGTGACAGAGCCGGTCGTACTGTTTCATTTTTGCCTTTAAGGCCGGGCCGGTCAGTTTTTCCATCTGGTGAGATACATCGTGTATAGCCTGCTGAAGTTTGAGCAAATCCTCCACGCCCACATGCATCTCTTCGAGAACCGTACGCTCGTCACTGAATGTCGCTTCCTGGGGCAGATATCCGATTCGCAGGTCTTTCCGGGTGATTACCCTGCCGATATCCGGCTCGATTTGACCGGTGATGATCCTGAGAATTGTGCTCTTGCCTGAGCCGTTGACTCCCACCATGCCGACCTTTTCTTTCGGATGAAGCTGGAGATTCAGCTTGTCCAGGACAACTTCCGGCCCGAATGAAACATGAATGTCATGTAATGTTACAATTGCCATACTATCTATTTCAACCTGTGCTGCCGCATCTGTTTTCTCAGCCCCTTCGCATCTCCCACCAGCTTATCCAACTCGTTCCAGAACTTTTTGCTGTGGTTTTTTTCCCTGGTATGAACCAGCTCATGCAAAATAACATAATCCTGCAACTCTACCGGCAGAAAAACCAGCTTCATATTCAGACTGATATTGTCCCTGGAGCTGCACGAGCCCCATCTTGTTTTCTGATTCCGGATAAATAATTTGTTGAACTCGAATCCGTATTTATTCGCAAGGTGATTTATTCGCAAAGTCAGGTAAGCCTTTGCTTTTCCCCGGTCGATGTTGCGTATGTCGTACTGCGGCTGTTTTAGCTTTTGTTTTTGCAACCTTTGAATTTTTGTAAGGCTTTTCTTTACCCAGGGGATTTTTGTCCGGAGGAATTTTTCCGCCGCTGCCTGAGTAACTCCTTTTGGGATAGCGATCCTGATACTCTGATCTTGCCTGACTGTTATCGAAAGGTGTTTAGCCCTTGCAGAATTAGCAAAGTGAACAATGCCAACCGCCTCAATAGCTACAGCGGCACAATTCACATGATTTTCACAAATGCCGGTTATTTTCTTTATTTCAGTCATACTCAAATATTATCCAGACCCATACAAAAATCCGCATTATACACAATACATATATATTACCGTAACTTTTTAACTCATTTTTCGGCGAAAATCGCCCTTGATTCGTGACCTGTAACCGAAAAGGCGATAAAATATCCTAAAAAAGATTGGAAAATACATGTTCGAAGAGATGGAAAAAATTAATACACGTCCGAAGCCATTTGAGTTCTACACGGCAGATGACTTATGGACAGACGAACATACGTCGAAGATGATGCTTTCATACCACCTCAATGCCGATATCGACATTTCATCCAGAAATGAGAAATTTATCAGTCATTCAGTTGACTGGATCGCCGCACAATTCAAAATCGGGAGCGACACAAAGATCGCAGACTTCGGGTGCGGCCCGGGACTATATACGACAAAACTCGCCCGAAAACAGGCGAATGTTACCGGTATAGATTTTTCGAAAAGGTCGATTCAATATGCAAGGCAGACCACACAAAAAGAGGAACTGTCTATTCGTTATGAATGCAGGAACTACCTGGATTATAAAACCGACGAACGTTTTAATCTTATCCTGATGATTATGTGTGATTTCTGTGCCCTGAGCCCATCCCAAAGAAAAAAGCTGCTAAATATCTTTTATGAAATTCTGGAACCCGGCGGTTATGTCCTGCTCGACGTATATTCACTAAAGGCATTTGATCGGCGAGAAGAGAAAGCAATTTATGAAAAGAACCTGCTCGATGGTTTCTGGTCGCCGAACAAATACTACGGATTTCTCAATACGTTCAGGTATGAAAAAGAAAAGGTGGTGCTTGATAAATATACGATCGTCGAGGCGTCCCGCATACGTACCGTATATAACTGGCTACAGTATTTCAGTCCCGATATGTTAGAGAGGGAATTTGCCGAATGCGGATTTACTATTGAGAAGCTCTATTTAAATGTTGCAGGTGATACTTTCAATTCACAGGCCGATGAATTTGCAGTCATTGCCCGTAAACCATAAAAAAACGTTAGTATATTATCAAACTCAACACCGGATTCAGGATGCTCGTCATTCCGAGTGTAGCCCTCGTTGTTGCTTTCGCAAGAAAGCACGAGGGCAAAGTCGAGGAATCTAATAAAATGTCATCTCTGCATAGCTCGGCATTAGCCGAGTGAACGAAGAATGGAGCCGAAGGGGATCGAACCCTCAACCTCTGCATTGCGAACGCAGCGCTCTCCCAATTGAGCCACGGCCCCGAAAAATCCTATTTGCTATTTCAAGTTACGATATCAAATAAAACATAACAAGAATATAACCGACTCTATATATCTGGATTCCCGCCTTCGCGGGAATGACAGATGATATAACTTAGAACTGCCACTTATTATAGCAGATAATCTCTTCTTTTGACAGTCGATTCGGCTGTTTTGCACTATCGGCCGGATAACCGAGAGCCATCAGCTCGATTATATTTATATCGGCAGGGATGCCCAGAATTGTCCGGACTAATTCCGCTTCGAACGAGCCAATCCAGCAAGAAGCCAATCCTAACTCCGTTGCCTGCAGGCAGATATGCTCGAGTGCGATAGAGACGTCAATCGGCGCAATCGCCTGGCCGCACGTCATAACATAATCGCTATTACTGCAGCCGACTACGATAGCGCCGGCCTTTTCAAAAACCTGTGGACGATTTGTAGCCGCGGCAACCCGCCCTTTTATTTCTTTGTCGGTAACAATTACAAAACGCCAGTCCTGTGTATTTTTCGCCGACGGAGCCAGACGAGCGGCCTCGGTGAGCTTATCGAGCTTTTCCCGTTCGATTTCTTTTTCCCTGTACGCCCGGCAGGAATATCTTTTTTGAATCACTTCAAATACTGTCATATTAACACCTTTGTTCTCTACTAATCTTTTATCCGGCTATAAATTACTGCCGGAAATATAAAACAAAAACTACTTATTTGCAATAGGCTTTTTATTCTATTGTTTCAGTTTCCATCCCACCTGAAAACCTGGCCTTTATCCATTTCCTGCTCGTGCGTATTATCTCCATAACGCAGACGACAGGTATTCCCCATAAGCGAACGCACTGTTGCGGTAACAAGCTTGCCGTCTTTCCATTCGATATCCACTTCGAAACCGCCCCGTGCGCGGAGGCCCGTTACCGAGCCGCCGGGCCATGCACTCGGCAGCGCCGGAAGCAGGACAATTTCACCGGTATGGCTTTGCAGTAACATCTCTGCAATACCCGCCGTTCCGCCAAAGTTGCCGTCAATCTGGAAAGGAGGATGCGCATCGAACATATTCGGATACGTATTTCCGGACAAAGCCTCAACGAGCAATTCATGAGCATGGTCGCCGTCGAGAAAACGCGCCCAGCAATTAATCTTCCACGCCTTGCTCCAGCCGGTGCCGCCGTCGCCTCTTAGGATCAGGGATTTTTTTGCAGCCTCGAAAAGCTCCGGCGTATCCGGTGTGATTTCCCAGCCCGGATACAGGCCCCACAGGTGAGAGATGTGTCTGTGCCGGTCGTTGGGATTGTCTATGTCCTCGAGCCATTCCTGAAGCTGGCCGAGCCGGCCGATTTGATTCAGCGCAATCAGATTTCTCATCTGTGCAAGGTGTTCGGCGAAATCTTCGTCAATTCCAAGAATTCCCGCGGCCCTGGCTGTATAATCGAAGAGACTCCGGATAATCTGGTGATCCATCGTCGGGCCTGCGACCAGACCGCCGTGCTCCGGCGAATTGGAGGGCGTACTGATTAACCGGCCGGTCTTCGGGTCTTTTACCAAAAAATCCAGGAAAAAAAGTGAGGCTTCTTTCAGGACCGGATAGGCCCGTTCGGAGAGAAATTCCTTATCGCCGGTGAATAAGTAATGTTCCCACAAATGATGGCATAGCCACGCTCCGCCGGTGACCCAAATGCCGTGGTCCGAGGCGTTAATCGGCGCAGTGCCGCGCCAGAGGTCGGTGTTATGATGCAGCACCCATCCGCGAGCACCGTAATGGGCCTGGGCGGTTTTACGGCCGGAGATGACGCAATCCTCAATAAGGTCGAAAAGAGGCTCGTGACATTCGGACAGGTTGCACAATTCCGCCTGCCAGTAATTCATCTCGGCGTTGATATTCACGGTGTATTTACTTTCCCACGGCGGCTTTAGCGAATCGTTCCAGATTCCCTGCAGGTTGGCGGGCTGCGCGCCTTGACGGGAGCTTGCGATAAGCAGATACCGCCCGAACTGGAAATATAGCACTTCCAGTGCCGGGTCGGAAGTTCCCGCCGCATTTTTTAGCCGTTGGTCTGTGGGAAAATTAGCGGCATCTGTTGTTCCGATGTCGAGTTTTACCCGATGAAAAAGTTCCTGGTAATCCCGAATGTGAGTTTCGAGGAGAGTCTCGTAAGATTTTCCCAAGACCGCCTTCATTGTAGCCTCACAGCGTGCCGACGGGTCGCCGCCGACGTCCTGGAAATTATTGAAGCTGCTGTGACCGGCTAAAACCAGCATGGCCGAATCGGCATTTTCTACGGTGATTGCTTCGTCGGTAACGGTGACATTTCCACCCTGGGCGACTACTCTTAGCCGGGCTTCGAATGTAATGACACCATCTTTAACTTTGCCGGTCATTATCAAAGTATCTTCGCCGTGAGCTGCAGTTTGAATCGAATCGTGCGGACTGTCCAATCGTGCGGCAAAACTTACCTGCCCTGATTTGTCGGCCGATATCCGCCAGACAACAACCTGGTTCGGATAGCTGCTGAACACCTTACGCTCGTACACCACATCGCCAACCTTGTATTTCACGGAAGTTATTGCCGTATCCAAATCGAGCTGGCGCCTGTATTCGGATACATTATCATAATTCGGGAATGATATGCGGAGGTCCCCGAACGGCTGATAGGCCTTTTGCCGCAGGGGCACGCTCATAAATTCCCTCATAGCGAGGCTTTCAGCTTCATCCTGTCTGCCGTCGGCGATTAATTGACGAATCTCCGGCAGAAATTTCACGGCGCCTTCGTGTTGATACTCATGCGGTTCGCCGTTCCATATTGTGTCCTCGTTGAACTGCAGGTACTCTTCGGAGACGCTGCCGAAAACCATTGCTCCCAATCGGCCGTTGCCTATTGCCAGAGCTTCGGTCCATTCCGATGCAGGCTGTTGATACCATAACACTAAATCATTCGCTGAAACCATCGAGCCGAATAATAGACTGCCCAGAAAAAATCCAAACAATTTTTTCATTCGTTTCTCTCTTCAACTTTTCTGGATTTACAAAGGTTAGCGTACCAGACCGAGAAGCTCATCCGACGAAAGCCGAATCTGCGGATTGAATTTCTCCGATGACATATACGACAGCAGGCTATATCGGAACTGTCGAGCCACAGGGCGAGTTTCGAGGTCGTTTTGAATATCGATGGCACATAGCATGAGTTTCCCCTTGTCAACCTGCGATTCGAAAAGCAGTCCCAGCTTCCGGGCATTATTCCAGTCGTCAATCGGCCGAACAATCGGAATTAAATCATCCGGCAAATCGGTCATAATAATCGGCTTGCATTTATCGAGCACATCCTGCCATTGCCAGTTGCTGTGAAAATCCGTGGGGAAGTGATTGAACACAGGATGCTCCGGATCGCATAGAATTCCCATTGTGTGTACTCTATTTCGCGGGAAGGTGATAAGGTTCCAGAAAATCGGCCGAAATGTCCCCAAAGTATTGCCGCTTATCTGCGACTTATCCGGAACCAGCAGCACACAACCCGCCTCCCGGAGTTTTTCCAAAGCCTGCTGCGTATCCTGAGTTACGAAGACATTCGCCGGTTCCTGTGGTGGAAGTTGTGCCGGATAAACCCAGATGTCCCAGTCATTGACGTAATCGATTCCCTGGAGTTTTATTTCCAGGTTGAGCTTCGCGGCTTTCTCAAAAGTATTCAGCGGCACTGTAATTTCACCGGCACGTGACAATCCTTCGTTTGCAATAGTGCCGACAGCCAGTTCGCCATGTGCAATAGTTTGCCCGCTTGATTTTCGCAATATCCACTGGATAGCGACATCATTTAAATCCCGATAACTGTAATTAGCAACATCAACAATCGCATTGAAAGATTCGTTGGAAGTAAATATGCGTTTTTTCATTCTCGCGAGCGGCACAATATCATTACAGAATCTTCGATATTGTTCCGGCGTAATATAGCCTTTGCTTTGCCACAGGGCATTGAGCACACCGACGGGAGCCGTGCCCTGGCCGGGAAAATCATGCAAGTCGAGCAATTGAAAACCGGCAAAGCCCGGCGTACGCAGAGCTGCTTCAATTTCCTGTTTATACAACAGGCTCTGGAATTTCCCCGAAGCCATCAGAAAGTCGTGCGCGAGATTCTCCATCCCGGCCTTTTTCAGCTTGTCACGGAAGATTGCCATATTCTTCGCTTTAAGAACTCCGGTGTACTGGTTTTGTTCGGAAATATCCGGATATGCACACCACTGGCCGATTTCATGGCCGATAACGGGAACGGGACGAGATTCGATATGCTCACGATAGTCATCGAAAGTTTGCGGCGGCTGGTCGAATTTCAGCGTCTTCCACCGTTGAAGGCGAACGGCGTGCTCGATGGAATATTGATTCTCCTTTATCTGCGGCCAACCGGCACCGGCCACGTAAAATCTGCGGTTATCTTTGGTTTTAAGATTCTCCAAAAGTCTGCCGAGAAACTGCTCTCTGTTGCGGCCGCTGGGCTCATTGCTCGGCGAGAAGAAGCAAAATGACGGATGATTGCCGTAGGCCTTTATCATGCCGTCGATTTCCCTGTATATCCAATCATCGAGGGCGCCGCCGTCACCAAAAGCCGCCCAACAGGACCCCTCGACCTGCAGGTAGAAACCTTCCATATCCGCCGCTGTAAATGCCTCCTCCGGGGGGCACCAAGAGTGAAACCGGAAGTGATTCAGTCCGTGTGCTTTGGCGATGCCGATAATCCGCCTCCACTCGGTGACATCCGTCGGCGGATAACCATGAAGCGGAAAGATGCAGCATTCCAGTGTGCCACGAAGGAAAATCTTCCGGCCGTTTATTGTGAACTGCTTGTCACGAATACCCAGCTCGCGCATACCGAATGTCACTACCTGTTCGACATTGATATCCTCGCCCGTCAGTTTTAGCTCCAGTTGATACAAGGCAGGAGAATATTCATCCCAGAGCAGGCAGTCCTGCCCCATCGGATGATCAAAACTTACCTGTCCCCCCTGCCCGGTCCAGCTTACTGGAATTGTTTGCAACTCTGTTATATGCTTTGTTCTGGAGTTGTCACTGACCGCTCTGATGTTTATTTCGCCGGAGCTGTTTTTTTGTGTCCTGTTTCCCAAATCGATAACGACCTTTATCTGCTTTTTATTAACATCGGGAAATATCTGAACATTATCGAACCAGACTTTCGGAGTCGCATAAAGTTTTATTCGGCCTGCGATACCGTTCCAGTTGGATTGCGTCTGGTCGGAGATGCTGTGGGCATCCATACCGACTGGAACAACCACGCTGTTATAAACGCGAATCGTCAGCCGATGGTTTTGTCCGGGCTTACAAAAGTTAGTCAGGTCGTATTCGTGTGCCGAGCCGAGAGTTTCCCGGACGCCCACCTGCTCATCGCCAATCCAGACGGTTGTCTGCCAGTGCGGGCGCTCGAGAAAAAGTGCAATCCGTTTATTTGCCCAATCGGCGGGAATTTTTACCTGCCGTTGATACCATGCCTGTCCCACATAGTAACGATCCGGCGTCAGCCAAAACGGACATTTGAAATCTTCCGATTGAATGTATTCGGTAAATCGCGGATCATTCAAAAGCTGCATTCCAATCCGGGTGGTCCATTGAGTTTTTGCCGAAGGTTTTTCACCGTAGCCCTGCTCCTGCAGCGAACCGGGCAATTTTATCAATTGAGACATCTGTCTGTTAAACCACCGCCCGGAAATGCCCTCATTATTCGGGTCCTGCTCGAATGACCATTGACCGGATAAATCTATTTCCTGCGCATGTGCGAAAACAGTAAAATAGAAGAGAAAAGTTAATAAAGCGATATATTTTTTCATGGGCCACCTCTCACTTTATTTCAAGCGTAAAAGAACGTTCTGCAGATGTTTTTACCGACAATAATGTTGACGTCAAATCTTCCGTGACATCCGGGCGCTTTTGCACAAAAACTTTCTGGTCCTTCTTCCATGGCGAAATCACCAGAACCAGCTCCGAGTCCGGTTCGGACAGCTCTTTTTGCCAACGCTTCAAGCCCACTTCCCAATCGGTCTTGGACCAGAAATTATCCGCCACAAGCCGGCCGTTGAGATACAACCGGGCCATGTCACCTATATACTCGAAATTTACCATAACATCGCTTACCGCATTCCAGTCAATTTGGCCGATTCGAATACGCCATGCCTTAGGTGGAGCATCCTTTTTTACAAAAGGATAATCTTTATCCACCGGCGGCACTTCTGCATTTTCCTGAGAAGTCACTGAAATCTGCGGCAATTTTTGTTCAGGTAAGGAATAAAGAGAAAAATCACCGTCTTTTTGTGAATGGATGTCTTTGCCTTCATATATCAAAACATGTTCCGTCGCCGGATACAAACGAAGTTGAATTGAATCCGATCGGCGAGTCCTGAATTTAAGAGAATCGCCACTTTGCCATAGCTCAATCGGGCAAATTGCCAAATAGCGCCTGCCTGCGATATTAATCTTCCATGCGTCAAGGCTCTCTTGTTCGGTAAGTAATAAAATTTCAATCTTTGCCCCGCTTTGTGTTGTCATACGGCATATCTGGGAAGTTTCATCAGCAGGTTCATTGATCCCCGTAATATTAAGCTGTTGCTCAATCCCGGGCAAATTTGTCAAAACTAATCGAGTAATGTCACCATCCTGCCATCGCATCAGCGGCTGGGCGGTTGCATAAGCCAACGTCACATCTGCTATGGGTATATTGACAGGAAAAATGCCTATGCTATTTGATGGAATTGTTACGGGCTTTTCGGGGAAAATCAGCTCTTTATCTTCAAGTGTCACGGCGAATTGTATATTCTCACGAGCAGGCATATTCAGATAACGCTGGTGGTTGTTAAAAAATAAAAATCCCTGGTTGCCTTTCGAGCGCAGGGCATATCGAAGCTTGCTCGGGTCCGCGGCTTCGGGTCTGTCTTCGGGCAGGGTCGGCGTCATTGGAGCCAGGTCCCCGCCAAAATCCTTGATGAACTGATGCAATCTTTTGAGTGCATAATAAGAAGTGTTGGTTTTTCCGAATTCCTGTAGTGGAGCCTGGAAATCGTAGGAAACAAGCGGCATGTCCCCTTCGACGAGCCTCCCCGTTTTGCCCAACGGCTGCGAACCGCCGTGATACATATAATAACCTATCATATTGGCCCCTTCACCCAACCGACACAGTGTCATTGCCTCGGTATCTATCGAATCCAGGGTCGGCCGCCGGAGGATTTTATGGTGCATACCACCACCCAATTCCGCTGTGGCATAAGGATATCGAGATGGATCATATCGCCACCGCTGCCGCCTGATGCGGTCGGTCATCATGTCACTGGCCAAATTAGTATTTATGACCAAACTGATCAAATCCGAAAAAAGCAATTCCTCAAACGGAGGCAATTGTTCCGTCCCGGCTGCCCAGAACGGATCGACATACGAACCCTGGACGGGAAGCACCTCGTCCTGCGGGACCCAGGCATCGCCCCAGCCTGTCACCGAGTAATAAGGGACATCCATTCCCAGTTCGAGGGCGATTTGCTTGCACTTGAGAATATACGGCTCATCACCCCTGCCGCCGACATGACCGTACTCGTTGTCGAACTGAATACCGATGATGGGGCCGCCGTCTTTATGATATAATCCTTCGACCTGACCAGCGACAGCAGTGTACCAGCGCCTGACCTGCTCGAAATACGCCGGGTCCATACTCCTCGGTGTGCAGACTTTTCCGAGCCAGTCCGGGAAACCGCCGTTGCGGGCCTCACCGTGACACCACGGTCCAATTCGCAACCAGACGGGCATATCGTGTTTGCGGCAAAGCTTTATAAAACGACGTAAATTGCAATCCCCATCCCAATTGTATTGGTCCCGAATCTCCTCGTGGAAAATCCAGAATACATACGTGGAAATGATATCAATACCGCCCGCCTTCACGGCCAGTATCGAATCTTCCCAATATTGATTAGGCACACGGGCGTAATGGATTTCACCCATTACCGGCAGCCAGGGCCGGCCGTTGCGAGTGAAGTACAGAGAATTAACACCATAACTTGTGCCGTCTGGGCCAGCCGACGTTCCCATTTTCAAATGGCCTTCAAGAATCTTGGAAGGTCCTGCCGCTGCTTTTATTCTTAAAATATGCGAATCCGAAACTTCCGAAGCGGTTACTTCCTGTGCAAAGGAAACGCCGGTTAAAAACAGTATTATAAAGGCGAAAATCAGCGGCATTTTATTTAATACTCTCATTTCTCTTTTACCTACCAGAAAATCAAATAAAAAACGGCAACCGCGACCAGGACCAAACCGCCGGTGATTTTGACCGAGGGCATTGTCTTTACTTCGATATCCTCCCGCACCGGCAGTTTTCTCGGCTCCTCTAAAGGCTTCCAAAGTGTTATAAGTCCCATGAGCATCAGAACAAGCTGGAATGTCGCAGCAACCTGGATGAGAAAATGCAAGTCCGGTGCAAACTTCTGGAACAAACCATATATAATCGGCCCGGCGAGAAGTGCCACAACACCGGCAAGACCCGGAGCACTGGTAACCAGCATTCCGAATGCGAAAGCGGCCACGACACCCGGCCAGATATATCCCTGAAACTGCTGGATGTACTGGAAGACTCCGCCGAATTTCGGATTATCCAGTATCGGCGCCAGCAGACAACCAATCACCAAAAAGACCATCGTCATAATACGTCCCAGGAGCAGCAGCCGTTTCTGGGATGCGTTCCTATCAAACATTCGGTTGTAAATATCTATCGTAAATATCGTGGAAGCTGAGTTGAGCATCGAAGCCAAAGAGCTGATGACGGCCCCGGCAATAGCAGCAAACATAAATCCACGCAGACCCTGTGGAATCAAATTTCGAATCAACATGGGAAATGCCTCATCGGCTAATTCCATTTGTTCGCCATAGAGCTGATGTGACATAATTCCCGGTATTACAATGGCAAACGGAACCAACAGCCAAAGAGCACCAGCTAAAATAACACCCAATTGACCGTCACGAAGAGTTTTTGCCGCAAGGTTACGCTGGACAATAAACTGGTTTAAGCCGCAGTAATACAATATAACAATCCACATCCCGGAAAATACTCCCGTCCAGGGCAGACCTTCGTGGCCGGCGGGAAGTATCATGTGAAGTTTGTCTGTATTGGTCGAAGAGAATTGTTCCCACCCTCCGCAGGCTTTTAGGCCTAAAAAGAATATAATTATTCCGCCGAGAAGCAAGCCGCAACCCTGGAACAAATCGGCCCATGCGACGGCTTTTAGTCCGCCCCAGACGGTATATGCTGCGGCGATTAACCCGATGAGCCAGACCCCCTGACGCATGGAAAGTCCGAAGATGGTGCGAAGTGTCACCCCGCCGGAATAAAGGACCGCAGTCAGCAGGACCGCCACGTAAATCACGACCGTCATCAACGCCATAATAGCACGTGCCGTTGAATTGTAGCGATATTCGAGATATTCCGGCATGGTATAAATACCGGCTTTAAGAAACCGCGGCAATAAAGTGAATGCGATTATAACAATACCGATACTTCCGACAAGCTGCCAGTTGCTGACCGCCAGGCCGACACTTCCGGCCCCCTGGCCGGCCATACCCACGAATTGCTCGGTGGAAATATTCGCAGCGACAATGGAAATCCCAATCAGCCACCAGCGCAGATCCCGCCCGGCCAAAAAATAATCCGTGCTGTCTTTTTCCTTTCTGCTTTTAAGCAGACTCGTCCCGACGACAATCACAAAAAAAGTTAAAAATACGATGATATCAAAAACATTCAATTCCATTTTTCAATTCCTTCGAAGGCCCTTCAATTAGTAACCAAACCTTTATTTCCTCGCATCATTAATAGCCTCGAACATTGCCAGGATATTTTCCGTGGGGACGTTGCTCTGAATGTTATGAATACTGTTGAAAACAAAACCGCTGTTCTGATTGAAAACTTCGATCCTGCTTTTGACTTCGTTATAAACTTCCTTCGGAGTCCCAAACGGCAGTGTTTTTTGCGTATCGACGCCACCGCCCCAGAAAACCAATTGTTCGCCGAATTCGTCTTTAAGCCGTTTCGGCTCCATTTCCGCCGCCGAGCACTGAACGGGATTGAGCACATCGAATCCGGCATCGATAAAATCCGGAATTAACTGATAGACCGACCCGCAGCTATGAATAAATACTTTCCAGTTTGTCAGCTCATGGATTTTATCGTTAATCGCCTTCTGGAACGGCTTATAGAGGTCGCGATATGCCTTCGGCGAGATAAACAGGCCCCGCTGCGTGCCGAAATCCGTTCCGCTTACGAAGACAACCTGCACCTTATCACCTAAAGCTTTTGCGAGCTTTTCAATGTTCTTTAATCCGATTTCGCACTGATGCTCGAATACCTTGCACACATAATCCACCCGCAAAATGGACGAGATGTACCATTCCTCGACATCCCGAATTCCTTTCGGATGTTTCATCCAGGGAGCCGGAACAAGAGCGATATCACCGAAAGCAACGCCGGGAATCGTCAAATAAATTCCGTAATCGGTGTTATGGTAATAATCATCCACCTGATGCGTAAAATGGCAAATATCCTCGTCGGACAATACTCCGAAGTCCTCACAGTTATCACGCGGATTCAATTGTTCTTCGACAATAGGTTCCTGACGTCGAATCGAATCGAAAAAATATCCCGAAGCCGGCATTTTGGCACAGGGAGCTACCGATGTGTCACCTTCGGGATACATCAGAATGTCACCATTGTCCGAGACGGTATAATTGAACTGTCCCGGGACAAGAACTTCCGTGCCGTCAACCGGCATGATAAAGCTTTTCCAGCCTTCGTTCGCATAGCCGAACATATTATTGGGGGGATGGACGCCGACAACGTCGAGACCAAGTATCCGGCGCATCGTTTCGTCTATTTCCCCCAACATCTGGTAAGGCTCGTTTACTTTGACACGCCATTGTTTGTCGCCAGTCAAAGTCTGACGAAGCCGATGTACGGCACAAACACCGATACCGGTTTGCCCCCCCGCCCCGAAATCAGCACATAAACGATCCACCGGCTGATGATTTAAGGCTGCGTTCAATCTTTCTCGCGGCGTCATATTTACTCCAAAACGTCTCAACAACTATTATACAATTTATTGAACATTGCGGCGAATAATCGCCTCGCCCTGTTCGACTTCGATTGTAAGGCCGGAAAGGTCGATATCTTCTACATTTTCGAGTATAAAACCCTGCCGGGCCTTAATGTTACAATTCTCAAAAATAACATTCCGTATCGGGCTGTCTTTCAGGCCGTACATGTCACCGACATTACGAGTTGTGCCGGAGACATTTATAATCTTCACATTTCGAACGACCGGCAGCGGGTCCGAAGGCGGCTTTGGATCAACCATTCTCCATGCCATATTAAATTCGAACGCTTTGCGTGTATCTTTCAGTTGAATGTCCCTGTATGTGATGTTCTCGACAACGCCGCCCCTGCTTGGCTGGGATTTGAAGCGAATCGGTGCCCAGTTATCCGCTTCCATCACACAGTTTCGAATTATCACGTTGCGGATTCCGCCTGACATTTCGCTGCCCATCGATACACCGCCGTGCCCGTAACGAAATATACATTTTTCAATCAGGATATCCTCGGCCGGTCGATTCACACGACGTCCATCTTCGTCTTTGCCGGACTTGATTGCAATACAATCGTCATTCACATCGATATCACATCCTATGATGTGAACTTTACGGCTGGAATCCACATCTATACCATCCGAACTTATGATGTTATGCTCGGCGCGAATTGTAAGGTCCTCCACCAAGACGCCTTCCGAGTAAAGTATAAAAAGTCCCCAACATGCATGATTCTTAAATGAAAATCCCGAAATTCTCACACTTCCACAGTTTTGAATTGCAATCAAACGCGGCCGTCCGACACGAAGTTCCCTGCTGTTTCTCGGATACTTTTCCATCCATTTATCACCTGAGCCGTCAATCATTCCTTCACCAAAAATGTCCACACCAATCATGCCAAAAAAGTTAAGTAATGCGGCCGTCCAGACCTTTTCCTCCCCTTCCCACCTTGTATCTATCTGGGGATAATCGTTCGGTTCGACCGTGCCTTTGAGAACACTTTCCTTTTCCAGATACAATTTAACACCCTGCTTTAAAAAGACCGCCCCACTAAGAAAAGTTCCTGCCGGTATGACTACCGTGCCACCGCCATCCGCGGCACATTTATCGATAGCGGCCTGAATTGCTTCAGTATTGACAGTTTTCCCATCGGCAAGAGCACCATAATCTGTAATCACATAACGCTTGTCCGGTTTTTCATCGCCTTGTGCTGCGCAACCAACGGCGGCACTAAAAATAAAAAACAACACAGCCGGGATGATGCACTTACTATATTTCATAACATGACCCTTTCATGGTATATGGTCGTATTATATAGGTTCGAGAGGCCAATTTTCAGATTCTTTGCGGGCAGTCTTGAGATACTGCTCAATTTGCTCAATTACCTCCGGATGTTCGGTCGCAATATCATGCTCTTCCGCCAAATCTTTCGACAGGTCAAACAAAACCAGCGGCTCGCCTCGTTTTAGCCGGATTGCCTTCCATTGCTTCCAGCGAACCGCCTGCTGGAATCCGCTCTCAAAATACTCCCAATAGAGGAACCTATCTCCTAAATCATTCTGTTTACCGAGTAAAACCGGCACAACACTCCTGCCATCGATATTCTTCGGTGGTTTAGCTCCCGCCAGGTTTGCTATGGTCGGAAGGACATCCGCAAAATACCAGGGCAGGTCACTCGTCGTGCCTGCAGAAATTTTACCGGGCCAGCGAACTATCATCGGCACGCGAATGCCACCTTCATATAAATCCCTCTTGTAACCGCGAAGAGGCCCGTTGGAATCGAAAAAATCCGAAACTTCCGTCTGCTGTTGTGTAGGCTCCGAACGAGGGCCGTTGTCGGAACAGAAAAAGACAACCGTCTTTTCATTAATTTGAAGCTCTTTGAGTGTTTGCATCAGTTTGCCGATATTTTGATCCAGCCTGTGAATCATACCGGCATAAATTTTAACATGTTCGGGCCAATCCTTGTCCTTATACGGACCGAGGTCGGGGACCTGAAACGGACTGTGCGGATTGTTATAGGAAAGGTACAAAAAGAAATTCCGCTGCTTGTTGTTCTTTAGAAAATCAATCGCCTCATTCGTACAAATACCCGTACTGTATTGATTCTGCCGGCCGTTTTGATTGCCTGTCATATCGTACAATTCCCGGTTGCGATACCGCTGAGCCGGGTAGTAACCCCCGGTGCCTGCTGCGTTGATAGTCCAGCCGTAGAACTCGTCGAAGCCCCTGTCCAGCGGTCCTGCATCGGGATTGTATGCACCAAGGTGCCACTTTCCGACAAGGCAGGTCCTGTAACCGGCTTTTTGGAGCACGCGACCTACGGTGATATCATCATCGGTCAGGCACATTCGTCGGACCTGGCGATTGCCTTTGTATCCGATTGTGCCGCCGACGGTGCACATATTACCTCGAACGCGGGTATGGCCTGTGTGTTGTCCCGTCATTAAAACGCTGCGGGATGGCGCGCAGATTGTCGAACCGGAGTAGCAATCCGTAAAACGAATCCCTTCGCCTGCAATTTTGTCTATGTTGGGCGTTTGGATTTTCTTTTGTCCGTAACAGCCCAGGTCTGCGTAACCCATATCATCAACTAAAATAAAAATAATGTTGGGTTTGTTACCGGAAATCTCAGCCGCTCTAAGATACTGCGACATTGATACTGTTGCGGCCCCAATAGCCATTCTATGTAAAAATTCGCGCCTGCTTATATAATGTGACATTTTTTCTCCGTGCTGGTTTCCCAAACTATTCAATTCTCAACCAATCGTAATCGGCATAACCTGCGGATTCCCTTTTCTGATTTGCCAAACAGAACAATCCGACCTTGGCACCAATCCATCTTCCCGGTTGTGTGGTAAAAGGTTTTCCGATTGATGTGAATTGTTCTCCGTCGATGCTGTAACTGAAATTACATACGGCACCACTGCCTATTTTGACACAGAGTACTACCGAATCACCCTGACAATCTGCTTTTTGTTCCTCAATTTCTTCGCCGTCTCTCATGGCATTGATACAGGTTTTATTGACCAGATAACAACCTGAAGATGTTTTTTCGAGAGCCAGATACGAATATGACTGACCCATAATTAACAATCCCGTTTTTTCTCCGACGGCAAGATTGTTAAAGTCGAGTTTCGTAGTGACTGTAAATTCCGGGGCGGGGAATTTCTGGAGAATCAAATTGGGAACCGTCCATAAATTCTTAGAATCTTTTGGATTCGGAACTGCATATAATCTCATCCAGCCGGGGCGACTCTTTAGTGACATCCAATCATCTTTTGGATTCGTATGCCATTGCCACTGCAAACCGAGTTTTTCCGAATCGAACTCATCCGATGTCTGGGGCACTTCCACAGGATATTTTTTACCGACGTCCGGCTTTTTATATTGCGTGACAGGCTCGCCGATGCCGTTTCCGTCCAAATCCACACCCATCAGCGGCCAATCATCCTCCCAACGCACCGGATTTAAGTGGACGATTCTGCCATAGGCGCCGTTATCCTGGAAGTGGACGAACCAGTTTTCGCCGTTTTCCAATTCCACCCATCCGCCCTGATGTGGCCCGTTGATTTTTGTACTGCCCTGCTCAAGAACTCTTTTTGCCTCGTAAGGCCCGAAAACATTCCTCGACCGCAAAGCCAACTGCCAGCCTTCTCTAACTCCGCCGGCCGGTGCCAGGATATAATACCAGCCATTTCGCTTGTAGAATTTCGGCCCTTCGATAGTCGGGGCCACTCTGTTGCGGCCGTCAAAAACCAATGTCCCTTCATCCAGGAATTTCGTGCCGTCCGGACTCATCCGTCTGACTGTTAAAATGCTGTTTATACCGGCACGGCTGTTCGCCCACGCATGGACGAGGTAGGCGTTACCGTCGTCGTCCCAGAGCGGGCAGGTATCGATCAGCCCCTTGCCTTCCTGCACTAAATGAAGCGGCTCCCACGGCCCGGCGGGATTTTTCGACTTAGTCATTAAAACACCGGCATCGGGGTCGCCGACGAAAATCCAGAACCAGCCGTCATAATAGCGAATCGCCGGTGCCCAGATTCCGTTGCCGTGTTGCGGTACATCGAAACGCTTGTCTTCAAAACGTTGGATAGCATGGCCGATAATCTTCCAGTTGACCAAATCCTTCGAGTGGAGAATCGGCAGACCGGGGACACAGTTGAAGCTGGAGGCGGTCATATAAAAATCATCCCCGACTTTAATAATGTCCGGATCTGAATAGTCTGCATAAATGATAGGATTTTTATAAGTTCCGTCTTCGTTGTCCGGCTTCCATACAGGAAAGGCGTTATTCATACTTTTGCCCTTCAAACCGGCACAAGAGACCATCGCCTGGCAAATCAATAAACATCCAATCAATATAAATACAGTTTTCGTTTTTTTCATTTTTTCTCCACTGATAAAACATTATTTCCATAAGTTCTTATGGACTGTCTTTCTCCGTTTTAAGGCATCGGCCTCAATCCTTCCCATCGTATGTTCCATTTACCGTTGTCGGGAAAACCCGGCGCAGGACTCTTGGGACATCCATCCCAGCCTGCCGCCATCATTGCGACCGCAGTAAGCAATCCGCCGTTACCCGGTAGATATAGCGGCAGCCGGGACGATTGATAATTATGGCCGTTGGCTAAGTACCGGTTCTTCTGTGCCTCCACAAACAAAGCATCTATCGCTTTTTCCGGCTCACCCAGACGTGCCGCCGTCATTGCCATAACCGGATAATCCCAGCCCCATGTGCTCGGCCAGTTCCATTTCTGCAAGACAAAATCCAAGGTTCGCTTCATAACCTCCGGCTCAATAAGAGGTGTCTGCGGCAAAAATCCGAGTGCACAAAGCATCGAAGGATGATCTTCGGTAATTGTATATGGTGACGTTTCGATCCCCGTATAAACGCCTTCGCGAACAGTCGGACGTGATAAATTCTTCATAACGCGATCCCATTTCGGCTCGCGCTCCATGCCGAGCCGCTGCCGCCACTTTTGTGCAGTATCGAGCGCCCAATACCAATAGGCCAATTCGAAGGTCGGATTTATCGTGGTCCTTCGGAAACGACCGTAACTTTCCTGGGCCGGAATCAATGCAGGCCCCAAAACATAGCGCCCGCCCGATTCATCCCAGAGTGGATACGAAGCCATAAATTCGGCGGTCTCGAAAACAATATCTTTATATTTTTCCAGAGTCTCTTTATCCGGATTCGCTCGGTAGCACAACTCCGCATAATAAATTGGATGCGGCTGCTGCCAGATTAAAAATACACCGACGGTGCTCGGGCTGTCCCGACCGTCGGGTGAGACCATCTTGGGCCATCGAACACCCTCATAGCCCTGTAAATCGGCGGTGGCCTTTGCCATAGGCATAATCGCCTTATACCACGGCAGGCTGCGCTCCAATAGTGGCAAACGGTTCCAAAGAGCGAAATGCACAGCATGCCACCAGTGCATCTCCAAATGAAATTTTCCGAACCAGCTATTACAAACCAGTCCCGTCTCCTGTGGGGGACGAGAGCCAGAACACTGGATAGCAGTCAGATATTGCGAGAGCACGACTCTTCTTTCGAGTTCGGCGGCACGCGGATCGGTACATTGTGAGAAATCAATCGCCCCACCGCTCGACCAGAACTTCTGCCAATAAGCAGATGCTTCATTGCGCACGGTTTGAAAATCAGGTAAGGACTCGGATATTCGCTTCGGAGAAAATGCAAATACAATTTCCAAAAAGTCACTGTCACACCGGGAGATTTCATATTCATGCTGTGATTTAACATTGATTTGGCCCCCTTGTGAACAAGCAATCCGGACATAATATCGTTCATCGTCGAGTATCCGGTTGAATGCAGCCTCATTGCCGCTAATTTCCTGTATTGTTGTGTGACTATCCGGATGATTCCAGTCCGCCGCATTTCTCCATACATCACTTCCATAAGGGAATGCAAGAGAAACGAGCAACTTATTCTGCCGCCACAACTGAGAGTCGATTCGCACCGCCAGAATATCACGATGAGGATGGCAAAACGTTAGCACTTTAACATGCTCACCTTCTATTTCAAACCGGCTGCTTAAAGAGCTGTTCCATAAATCCAGTGTCTGAGATGTATTTGTCAAATCCTCAATTTTCGCCGGAGAGCCATCGGACTTTGTCATACGCAAACCGATTTGCCCGAGATGCAAACGATGAGGATTGGAACGCAGCCAGGTAGCAGCGGGTGAATATCCCCTCGACGAATTTTCACCCGATGCATACGGAATTTTGCGTCCGTCAACTTCATATCCTTCAAAAGCATCAGATAATTTGTAGCCGTTCGTATTCGGCATGGAATGCCAGCCCCATTGAGATTGTGTTCCGAGAGGCATTCCCTCTTCGTGAAATCCAGGAAAGCTCTGCAGGCCGGTGATATCTGCCGTGAAAGCAAATTCGCCGTTACCGACACTCAGAGGCGTCAGCGGATCAGGTTTATCGAGTACAACATTGTGACGATTTACCAATGCGTAGCGGTCAATCTTGCCGTTCGTAGAGTTAGAGGAAGCATATAAAAATTCAGATGATGACAGCAGCAACAGTATTGTCGGCATACAAATAAACTTGGCGATTCTTTTCATATTTGACGATATCCTTTCAAAAAAGCAGATTCATCTTACTATCTATCAGTGAATTTTGAAAGTGGGATTTTTACTCGGTCGAGTTCCGTTGCCCTCTGCGGGCTCCTTCCAGGGGAGGTCTCCGTGAGAAATCCCCGGGACCACCTCTAAAGTCACGGCCTCTTTGGTCCTGTTGAGGCATGTCTTCCGGAAGATTGTCACCGACCATACCAAGCACCGCAATCGTGGTAAGACCATCTTGTGCGGCAGTGTTGGTATTCATTGACGGTCCTTCTTCGAGGGGATTCAGGACATCCGGCCCTTCTACACGTCGGGTATCCAAATCTCTTTGTCCTCGTCCACGGCGCGGCACCAGCGAATTTATTGCCCGGTTGAGAAATGCAACATTTCCGGTTTTAATATAGATATAAGCCGCTAATCGTCCGTCTCGGACATAAGATGCATCGGTTCCTTCGCTGCCGGTAGTCATGTCCGTTATTAATACGTCCTTGGGGGCATTATACAACTGGCAGTATTGCAGCCATGCCTTTTGCCACCGGTCGTGATCAACCATCATATTAAGCTCGAAAATTACCTCGGCCCCGCCCATTATCGTCGCCAGATTATAAACACCGGCATCATCGGATAATTGAAAAAGCTCCCCGGTCTTTGGGTCAAATCCCATGACAAGATTTATGCCGGTGCGCAATCCGAGAGGCATTTTGCACAGGCAATCCATGCCGGCATAAATTTTATCACGCCACACAGTGTCACCCGTTCGCTCCCACTCGGTCATCCAGTTCCCCGCTAAGGCAAACCAATCCGGGCCAAGTCTTAACCGTGCCGGATATTTTTTCTCCGCCTCGGTAATCGGTTGTGCCAGACGCATCGGATCGTACTCGGCTATTCTTTCATCGGCCTGCAGCATTTCGCGCATAATATCACCGGTACGCTCGTCGGTTGTCAGGTAATAATAGAATCGTCGATACGGCGCCTGGCTGACGCGGACCTCTTTAGCACCGCAACCCCAGTGGCGGACATTATGACGTGAACCAAGCCCGGCAAAACGTCCCTGGTGATAACAATCCACCTCGCCGGTATGCCGGGTCATCGCTTCGGCCATGCGGAATATATCGGCTCGGCCGGTCCTCAGGAAACTATACCAAAGCCACATGTCAGTCCCTAATTCGGAATTATCCCAGGCCATGCCACCGAGGTCATAACGCCAGAGGTGCCTGAGGTCGTCGTAAGAATGCATCACATCGCCGTAATCCCAGAAACCGTACCAGTTGTATTGATCTACCGCCTTCAAATAAGTAGTCAAAGTCGCATCGAGCTTCTCTTCAATCTCTCGCTTGGCCGGAGTCGAGCGATCCTCCAGGCCCCAATATCCGAAGGCACGGACAGAATTCAAATACTGCGGCGTACAAACCAACAGCGGAGGTACCGCGGTGGTTTTCGCATAAGCAACAGTTTCTTCCTTGGTTGGTACACCTGCTGTCGGGAAAAGCGTCAATTCGCTCGTGCGCGCGATACCATTGGGTGTACTGAAACCTTCCTGGACGTCTTCATAAACTTCTTCCAGTCCATGGGCCACGGTGTCATAATGACGAAGATCCATCGCAGGAGCATCGGGCGACCACATCCATACTCGCAGTTCGGCCGCTTCACTGCTCGCCCGTCGCACTTCAAGAGCGGACGGATAGGATTGCCAGAAATCTTTCAATCCAACAGCCAATCCGCCTGAAACATCTCCGGTAAAAACCAGGCCCGAAGCCCGTTTTCCGGCCCCGGCAGGCAGCCAGCACCTTTCCGGATTGGTGCGTTTTTCAATTGTAAAACCGGCGGCGTTCGGCTGGAGCAATCTGAAATCATCCCATACGGCCCACTTCTCCAACAAGTTCTGTCCGCGACGATCAAGCTGTTCTTTATTCGGCACACGTTTACCTGCAATCTGATCCGGATAAACATCCGGTCTCCAGCGGAATTGCATACCTCTCATTCGGTTTGATTGAGGTTCATTTGTAGTACTATTATCAGGTTGTGCGATATAACGTCCCCCCCGACCTACCAAAGGCTGGATAGGTTCGGCCCATAAGCCGTTTCCTTCGCCGGAGAAACGCACGTGACGATTCTGAATTTCCTCACGCATCGGAACAGAAAACACCACTCCAAGCCCGCGGATAAAATCCCGATGCTCGTCACCGTCAAAAACTATCGAATGTACCATTCTGATTGGCACTTGACCGACATAAAAATACAAACGGACGTAGAAAGGCAGCCACCGACGGTCCGAGCTTTCGGATTTATGCATACCTTCGAATTTAACAACGGCACGAACCGGCCCGGTTTGCTCGACGGTAACTTTGTTTATTTCACTGACGAACTTTTCAAGCTGAGGTGATTCATATACATCGCTGCCTGGACCATGCTGCAGAACACATACTAAATGTCCCTTGGCGGCAACAATCCGCCCGTCAACGGTAATCGAATCTATGAAAAATTCCCCCTGACGTGAAAGACGGCACTGAAATTTCCCCGTATCGATTTCTATAGTTTCATTATTTTGTGTGACTTTTACTTCGGAAACACTTTCTGAAACTACCGGAACGTCTGCTTTCAGACTAAACGGCCCGGCCATATTAGAATCTGCGACAGTTGCAAAACCGCTCCATTTCAATGAGCCGTCGGGCCAATAAGCCAATGGCCAGCTCTGAACAGGCACACTTTTACCATCCGATGTAATTAACGTGAAAGTCTGCTCTTTATGAACCGTATTCTTCGGCCATGGTACACCCCAGCTAATCCCACTGCGGACAAGAGGCGTTTCGTCACCCAGCCAGCCGACAGGGACAGATTCCATCTGAGCACCAAAAACCAGATTCGAAGTAATCGAGCAAATAACAAATACATTAACATAAAAAAACAAAAATCTTTTTCTCATTGTATTTATGCTCCCGATTTTTCATGTACAGGTCATTTTCCTATCTTCTCAACAATAGGCAAAAAATAATCACATAAGCTACAATCATTCAGCCCACGAAGTCCCTCAATAACACAATACGCATTCAAGGTAGCGCCGGCGCCATTCGTATGAGTATATTCATTAGGTCCGAAATACATCGCCGTCACTTTTTTCAGCCCCTCCTTTTCATAGTGCTCTGCAATTATTTCATTGAGATCGACGAAAGCTGTACTTTTAGCTTTCGCCGCTTCGGCCGCCCATCTGGCGTAGTCGTTTGTTGACCTGTAAACCCTATTATTGACCCAATTGTTCCTTGGAATAAGTGAGCAGACAATAGGCGTGGCACCTTTGGCTTCAGCATCGTTAATATATTTTCGTATATACCAGCCGTAAGTATGAACAACTTCGTGCTCGCCGGTTAAAAGATTGTCGATTTCCTCCGTTTCCTCTCCGTTGCCTTTAAGTGTGCCGCGAGCCCTCCTATCGTCATTCAACGGACCGCCGTCATTATGTCCGAACTGCATAATGACAAAATCGCCGGACTTCATATCGGCCAAAACTTTTTCCCACAATCCCAGAGTCTGATATGTTCGACTGCTGGTTCCCCCCATTGCGCGGTTTTCAACATTGATTCGAGTCCTGTCGAAAAAGTCCGCAATCGGAGCACCCCAGCCCCATTGACCGTTCTCGCCGTCACCGAGCCGCCCGGTTCTGACCGTCGAATCACCTATCAAAAACAGGGTCGGCAAATCAGGCTTTGAAACAGGCTGAGCACTCGGATGCCATGTATCTGTCATTATCTCCTCGGTTTGCTTCAGGAAAATATCCGGCTCATAAATAGTGACATCACTCCCTTTGGCAGAAAGATAGTTCGTTAAGGAACAATCCTTAAGAGTTTTAAGACCGGAGACCACAAGTGCAGCATTGAAATTTGCCGCTTCGGCGTTCGTATGCGTATGATCTTTCGGAAAAAACGTCGCTACTCTGACCTGCCCCAACAACTCATACTGATCGGCAATAATTTTCATTAAATCGACAAAATCAACATCCTGTGACTCGGCTATTTCAGCGGACCATTGGCTGTAATTGCCGGAACCACGTTTGACCCGGCCGTTCTTCCATTCATTTCTGACAGTTAATGATAGGATAATTGGTGTCGCACCTTTGGCCTTTGTATCAGCGATGAATTTCCGCATATACCAGCCAAAGGTATGAACGACTTCGTTTGTGCCGGTTTGCAGGTTGTCGATTTCCTTAGTCTCTTCGCCAAGCCCTTTTAGCGAGCCTCGCGCCCGGTATCTATCATTAATCATGCCGCCATCATTATGTCCAAACTGGATTAGCACAAAGTCACCGGGGGTAAGTTCTTCCAATACTTTATCCCAGTATCCCTCGGTTTGAAACGTCCGGCTGCTTTTGCCTGCAACAGCGCGGTTAAGAACATTGATATTGGATGAATCGAAATAATAGGCAAGATGGCTGCCCCATCCGAGATCGGGACCGTTACTGGCCGTGGAATCTCCCACGATAAATAAATCCGGCAATCCGTCTCCGGACACGGATTTAACTGTCGTTCTCTGTATTTCCTCGGCAGCCTCCAGTTGGACCTGTGTAAGTGCTCCCACAATGAAAGTGAGTACTAATAATATATTGAACAAATTTCTTTTAGCCATAGATGTTTGCCTCCTTCACTTAAGGTCCTTCAATAACATCATTTCCACCAACCTGGGGCGGATAAAAACAGCCCACCATTTGCATCTCCACTTACGGATATCAAACTTACAACCCGATTAATCAGATTAGATTCTTATCGATAAATGATCCACTATTTAATTAGCCATTGAATTATAGAAGGACATCATCCTTCCCATTACCTGATTCCATCGCCTGCCTGAGAGCTTTTTTGTCCTGCTCGGAAGCTATGAAAAGATCTTCAGGAAATATTCGATACGATACAATCTCATCAAAAATCTGTTCGCTTTGAAAGGAATTTAATCCCATTCCCGCTAAGTATTGTAACCTCATATTGCGATCACGATTAATTTGAGCGTCCTTGAGCCATTCTGTTAAATCTCTTTCCCGTCCGGCATAAGTCGTAAGTAAAGATATCGCCGAGCTAAATTCAATTTCTCTTAGAGATTGCCTGACCTGCGAATAATCCCTGCTATCCAGACGTTCTCGAAGTTTTTCGACATCTATTTTATTTGATTCAGCCTGCCCAAGGATGACGATGTCATAACCTTCACCTTCGGAATCGTTGCTCCAAATCGTCCCGGAGGGAAAAACTTCAAAAAAGGTCGCAATCTCACTTTTGACCGCATCCGAATTGCTCTCGTACAAAGGAACCCATTGCGTCACTATGCCGCCCGGATTCAGTCTTTGTTTGCAAAGCTCGAAGTATTCCTGCGTATAAAGTGAGGCGGCACCTTTTACCCAGGGATGAATCGGGTCCGATGTAATGATATCGAATTTTTCTCTCGTTGTCAGAATAAAATGTCTGGCGTCATCCAGAACCATCTCCACACGTGGGTCATCCAGGACATTATTATTTTCCTTGCCGAAGTATTCTTTGACTACCTGTGGTATAAGCGGCTCGATTTCACAAATGACGATTCTTTCGATATCAGGATGATTCACAAACGAACCTGCCGTCACCGCCGCCCCACATCCCACAACCAGTACGGAGCGGGGCTTAGGGTGAAACAACGCCGGTACATGACCCAGCATTAATTGAAGACGCATATCGAGCGGATCGGTCGAAGCAACCACTTTACCACTGACATGAAAACACCTGACACCATCGTACATTTCCGTAACGGCTATTGAGGCATTCATACCCTCATCCATATACAGGGTTACCGAATCTTCCAGCATAGTAGGTAAATTGCGGCCGTAGGCAACCAATCCCCACGGCACTCCAGACACCGTCCATACCAGTATAATTGCAAATCCTAAATAAACGGCAAGGGATATTACTGCTGTCAATCTCATAGCATAGAGTTTAACCATACCTCGCGTCGAGACGATTTCGAGTTTTTTCCACAGTAAAGGCATTAACATCAAAATTCCTGCTACCGTTGATAATCCGATAATCAACCGCTGGGAATTTTGTGTCCCCACCAGAGGAATAGCTATCATACTAAAACCAATCGCCCCGACGATGGCTCCGACCGTATTAGCGGCATAAATACCTCCGACCAATCGTCCCGGGTCACGTCCCTGCACCGCAACCGACGCCAGTGCAAGAGGAAAACTCGCTCCCCACAGGCACGCCGCCGGAAGGACCGCCCAAATACAACGCAATAAATCGAGCTGGAAGTTATACCACGGATTATAGGAAAGTGACGGGTCAATCGGCCAGTATGGCAGAGATCTGCTCAACATATATGCGGTCCATGATATGGCCGCCACAAGGAGCATCTGACAACAACCCAATGCTAATCGCGGGCGAAGAGTATATCGGGAGATAACCGAGCCTATACTGCTTCCGATTCCAAGCCCGATTAGAAACACCGCCAAAATGATTGAAAAAGTATAAACCGTTGCGCCTAACATCAACGATAAAAGGCGTGTCCAGATTACCTCGGCTCCCAAAGCACAAAGTCCCGATAAACCGATTGTCACATACACCGGCCATGAGCCGGATACTTTTTTAACGTCACATTGCGCCTGCTGATCGTCCAACAAACGATACTTTGCCAGGCTTGACACACCTATTCCCAATAAAGCCACTGTTAAATTTATAGATGCCGCTACATAAGTTGCCGTCGTAATGTCATAAACTCGTAACAAGTAAAATCCTGCTAAAAGGCACCCGAACACAGCCCCGGCAATATTGCCTCCGTAGAAGAAACCCAGCCATGAAACACCCTTAGGCGTCATTTCAATCCAGCGGGATATCGCCGGTAACGTCGCACCCATCAATAAAGTCGGAGGCAACAGGCACATCGCACAAACCGCCCCGCGAAGTAAAATACCGGAAAAACCGTATGCGGCATGTGCAGTGTAAATCCGATTGATATACGGGATGCCGAACAATACGGCTACCCCGATAATTCCAATTCCAAGCTCCAACAAAGCATATACCCGTAAAGGGTGCCGGTAACGAGAAATAACCCGGGGCAAAATAATACTTCCAAGACACATCCCGCCCATGTATGTCCCCAATAATACCCCGAGTGAGACGGCGGACGAACCGATAACAAGCTGTAAAAGCTGGAACCAGATAATTTCGTAAATCAACGCCGAACAACCGCTGCCGATAAACAGCAGCAACACCAAGGGCAGAAACCGAAAAGATTTTGTTAATAAATTCGGCTCATCCGGATTTTGTTCAATCATATAAACACTTTCAATAAAACGTAATTTACTATAGTTATTTTCATATATCACAGCTTAATCAAGTTCTTTACTCTGAACTGTAATTTTCGCAGGATTTAATCCTTCACTCGTGGCTGTTACGGCGATATCGCCGCTTTGCCCCTCTTTCGCTCGAAGAATCAGCATCGCCTTGCCGTAAAACAATTTCCGGTAATCCGCCTGAAATGGTTCGAGCGAAAGTGGATTGCCGTTACCGACACCCGCAATTTCCGCCGGTCCTTGTATGCCGAAGCGAATAAGCCGGTCGGTCAAAGGACAAGGATTACCCTCTTGATCCAAAGCTTCGACCAGGATATAGCAGAGGTCCTGTCCAGTAGCTTCCAGTTCCCTTCGATCCGGTGTCAGGCGGATTTTCTCCGGTTCGCCGGCGGTTCGCATAACAGCTTCACCGATTTTTTTGCCATCTTTGTAAGCAACGGCTTTCAGCTCACCCGGCTCGTAAATAACTTCATTCCAGCGCAGGCGATATTTGTAGGTCGGCTCGTAGTAATCGGACTCCACTTTCTCCGGATACACACCGAATTCCTTAATACTGGCCCATACTCCCTGTTGAAGCCGGGTAAATTCAATCCGAACATATCTGCCTTGAGCATCGACGTCGTGGAATATTCTGGTCGGGCCACCCCACCTGGGGATTCTGCTCGTATTCTTGGTGACAATGGTCTGCCATGTCGAACCATCGGGAGAAATTTTAATTTCATACCCGTAGTTTTTCGATTCGCTCTCGAAATCGATAGCTAAATAACGAACGGACCGAACTTCACCCAAATCAACCTGCCACCATTGATTCGGCTCGGCAGTACTTGCACCCCAGCGTGTTTGTCTGTTGTTATCGTTTGCATGAGATACGATTAGACCTTTCTCATCCTGAACGGAACTTGCCATGGCGGTTTTGCCCTGTGCGAAATTAACCGCCTTTTCCGGCAAAACTCCCTTGTGACGTATCCCAAGTGATTTTCCATTTAAGAACAGTTCGGCGGAATTGCCGTTTGTATAAACGAAAACCGGGACATTCCTGTCTATGCGCTCAGGCCAGTTCCAGTGCGGCAGGATATGAATCGTTGTTGTCTCCGGCCTCCAATAGCTGCGATAAAGATAAAATCTGTCTTTCGGAATTCCGCAAAGGTCCACAATGCCGAAGTAGGAACTCCTCGCTTCCCGTGAGAAAGGTGTAGGTTCTCCTAAATAATCAAATCCTGTCCAAACAAATTCACCGGCGACAAAACCGTCGTCCTCCATCAATTTAAATTCCGCATCCAGAATATCCGACCAGCTTGCGGCGTTTAAATCGTAGGAATCTACCTGATTCCGACTGGAATAATCGGTTTTGACATTCGGAAGCGGTAATTCGTAGAATCCGCGCGTACTCAACGTCGAGGCCGATTCGCTGTAGATAATCGGTTTATCCGGATATTTTTCCCTGTATCGTGCATACCTTCTGGCATAATTCCAACCTGTAAAATCCAATGCATCCAGAATCGGCTCATCGACCGTATTGGGAATATGACAGGCCATACCTACTAGACGGCTCGGGTCATACTTGCGTACGAAGTCACTCATAAATTTTATTCTTTCAGGTGACTTTCCCTCCCTGTCGGACGGCTGATTTCCGATTTCATTGCCGATTGACCATACCACCACACACGGATGATTGCGGTCACGCATCACAAAGTTGCGAATCTGTTTCTGGCCATATTCTTCCAAAGGAGGCTGGCCCTGGACGCGCCCGGCTTTGTCGTCCCATTTATCGAAGCATTCGTCCCAGACCACGAATCCCATCCGGTCACACAAATCCAGAAGCTCCGGGGCCGATGGATTGTGACTGGTCCGAATTGCATTACAGCCCATATCACGCATGATTTCCAGTTGCCGTTCCATGGCACGGGTATAAAAAGCAGCCCCGAGCGGACCGTGGTCGTGGTGCAGATTAACGCCGTAAAGCTGTACCCGCCGTCCGTTAAGATGAAAACCGTCATCGGCAGTCAATTTAAAGGTCCTGATTCCAAAAGTCGTTTCTTCCGTATCCACAATCTTATTGCTTAATCGTACAATAGTTTTCGCCGTATATAACTTCGGAGTGGTTATATCCCATCGCTGTGGATTCGATATCATAAAAGACTGTTCCATATCGCTGGAACCACCGGCGGAAACAACCCCCTCTTTTGTACCTTCGGCCACCCGGCGGCCATCAGGATCGAACAAGGCCACTTCAACGGTAACTTTCGATTCGGTATCGAGGTGATTTTCTATCTCCGTACGGACACGAACCGTTGCAGATGTGTCACCAACCTCAGGCGTTGTGATATATGTTCCCCAATGTGCAATATGCACCGGATTACAGACAGTCATCGTCACTTTGCGATAAATCCCCGCCCCGGGATACCATCTCGTTCCCTGCTGCCGTGTATCGACATGTACGGCAATAACATTAGTCTCATCATATTTCACAAACGGCGTGACATCCACGCGAAATGATACATAGCCGTAATCCCATTGTCCGGCTAATTTGCCGTTTATATAGACCTTCGGAAATGCCATCACGCCGTCAAAATCCAGATAAACTCGCCGACCACTATCAGCCTTTTCGATCTCGAATGTTTTCCTATACCAGCCCTCGCCTCTCCAGGGTAGCTTCCCGGCATAACCGTTTTCGTTCGGATTAAAGGGTCCTGAAATAGCCCAATCGTGCGGCAGACGTACCTCCTGCCATGATGTGTCATCGAAGTCCGGCTTCTCGACGGCCTGTTGATTTCCCTTGGCAAATTTCCAGTTGCCATTGAAGTCCACAACTTTTCGTACAGCGTGATTGGCGGCCTTTCTACTAACAACGCCGGACATCTCCGAACAGCCAACTGTAATAAATAAAATCGACATCGATAATATCAAGATTGTAGGGTGGGGCTTGCCCCACCACGATGAAACCGGTGGGCTATAAGCCCACCCTACAGGCCGGCTTTTTCTTCTTAGAACTTTCATAAAACTCCCTTTCGGAATAATCAATCACTTTTATTAATCAGCCGAATATTAGGTCTTGGCGGTGACTTCATGCCTTCGCCCAGATAAAAGCCGGTATGCGCGGGCTGATTATATGCTACATTCTGCCATGCTACGCCCAGTCTGTAAACGGGGTCGTGCATCAGGGTGTATATACGGTGCTCGGTGGGTATAGTTGTTGTGAAGATTCGCAACTCTTTCCCATCCGAAGTTCTCCAGATAACTTCCTCCCTCCAGTCGCCCAGAATGTCGGCACAAAGACAGGGATTCGCTTTTGAGCCGTTATTCGTAACACAATTGTAATCTCCGCCGTTTAATAATCGTCTCACTCCGCCATTGACATAATCCCACTTATCAATATAAGCACCTCCACGTCCGAATCTTCTGCCGCCACCTCTACCATCCAGGATTTCACGAAGTAAATCACCGTCCCACCATATCCCCATATTGTATGAGTTGGGTTTTACATCAGAAATTTTTTCGCCTTTGCAGTTGTATAGGCCGTCGGAATTATTCGCCCAGCATTCATAACCCTTATAGCGCGGATCAATATCCATCGCCAATCCCCTGCCCGGGTTTCTCAATTCCAGCCCGAAAATAACTTCACCGGTTCGAGCGTCTCGAAGATTCGCACCGTCCGGGTGTCGCGGATTTTCATGGATCGCCCAGACTTCCAATCCATCTCTGTTCGGGTCGATATCGGACAGGTGCATGGCGTCACCGTGCCCCATGCCGGTCGAATAAAGTCCCGTGCCGTCATCGTCAATCGCACAGGCCCCAAAGATGATTTCATCCTTTCCGTCGTTATCGACGTCACCGACACTGAGATTATGATTGCCCTGGCCCCTGTATGCCTGGTTGCCTTCGGTGCCGTCGTCGCTGTCAAAAGTCCATACATTGGTCAGCTTTCCGTCTCTGTAGTTCCATGCCGCCAGGACCGCACGTGTATAATATCCCCGGCACATAATCAGGCTCGGTCTTTCGCCGTCCAGATAGGCAACGCAGGCCAAGAATCGGTCAACTCTGTTGCCGTTGCTGTCCCCCCAGCCGGAGCCGTCACCTCCTCGGGGCGGTATATAATCGGTTGTAACTATTTCCGCACCCGTTTTGCCGTCAAAAATTGTCAGAAATTCCGGCCCATCTAAAATCATTCCTCTGTTATTTACGTAATTGGCGTTAGGATCGCCGATTACCCTACTTTTTCCGTCAACCGTTCCGTCCGCCGTCTTACAGGCGACCTCCGCCCTGCCATCGCCATCTAAGTCATAGACCATAAACTGGGTATAGTGAGCGCCCTCACGAATATTGACACCTAAATTAATCCGCCACATGAAAGTGCCGTTAATTTTATAGGCTTCGAGCCTCGTTTGTCCCGTTGCCCCTCTTTGAGAATTATCACGGGGCCGCATCTCCTGTTTGAGAACGATCTCGTATTCACCGTCACCATCCAGGTCGCTCACGGAGGCGTCACCCGGTGTGCAGCCTTCGGGAGTTTGGAGCGGGATTGTAATGTAATTCTGATTCCAAACCTTTACCGGGGCGGTGGGTTTTCCCTCTCGACCATTGATAATTGCACGGACTGTATAAACGGAATCGACACTGCCGTTATTATCAACAAAATTGGTGGAATTGGTCACAGGCTGGGAATTAATTTTGGTCTTGTCTCTGTAAACGTTAAAGGATATTTCCTCGGGATCCGTCCCAAACATACGCCAGCCGATATAGACCTTATTATCATCTAACTTCACAGCAACACCTCCCCGGTTGAGATATTCCATCTGCCGCTGTGCCTGTAGGGTATTTGTTAATACAAACAATATTCCGAGTGTAAAAGCTATTTTCATCATGGGCTTTGATTTCGTCATGCCGTTGTTCCTTTTGCTTATGAACTTATTGGGTACCGAGATAGTAACTTGTCATAGCGTAATGCCGGTTTGTGTAACCCATTGTGCGGTGACATACATCATTGCGATACAGCGGATCCTGCTTCAGCCCGACATGCATCCCTCGCCGGCCGGATTGTTCGGTTTGATCCTGTGCCAAAACAAAACAACCGAAGATACAAATCAACAAAAGACACAGTAAAACAGTACGAATCATTATTTTCTACCGATATATTTCGAGTCCAATTTCAAAGTTTACATATTGAGATTGCCGCCTAAAGCTGCTTGTACTCAACGCTATCAAACTGCATGTCGGGGACAGGATTACACTGAGATGTGCTGAAATCCTTAACGTTCTTAAGGATAAAAGTCGGCACTTTCTCAGTAATCTGCGCCTCAACGTTGCGAAATTCCGCCTTTTTGACATCCTCAAGAATAAAAGGCGGCCGGAAATCCTCATTTTCAAAAGCAACATCGACGTTATTCAACTCGATACCTTTGACATGGCGGATAAAAAAGCCGTACGCGGGAATGGGAGCAAAATTTCTCGGATCGGGATAACCATCTTCGAGTTCGGGAACTTCGACAGCAGCCTGCTCTTTCGAAGCACCGCCTTTAACTAATATCCGGATATTGCTAAGTTTCACCTCTTCGATATCGTGCCCGGGAATACCTATAATCAGCGAGCCATAACGCGGGTCGGCATTATAAACCACCACATTATTGATATTGATTCGGCGAAGTTTCCCCACGGGAACTCCTTCCGGGCCTCTCATGCGCCTGCCGAGACGCAGAAAGAACGGCGAATTCGTAATATCCCGCATGGCGATATTGGAGATAGTGACATCTTCGAGCAATCCGCCGTCCACAGTCTCCAGTGCAATTCCACGGCAGCGGTCGAAGACGCAGTTGGATATCGTTATATTCTTGAATCCTCCGTTGGATTCCGTCCCGAACTTGATGCGCCCGGTGACACCGCCCTTATCGGGAGCCTGTTTCTGAGTTCGTTTGAATGTTCCATCCAGCAACGTGCCCTCGTCGTAGCCGCTCACCTGGCAATTGGTTATCGTCACATTCTCGGTCACCCGTGCATAGCCCAGTGCAAAGGAGCTTTTAAGAACAATCGCATCGTCGTTAGGGGAATTGATCGTGCAATTCGAGATGCGAACATTTTTGCAGCAATCGACATTTATGCCGTCGCGATTGGTATCGATCCTGACGTTATCGATGGTAAAATTATCCACAGCAGTCGGCAGGATGCAGAAATGCCCGCCCATCAAAAAGGTCACATCTTTAATTACAACATTCCGGCAAAGTTTCAACGCGATTGCCTTATTCCCCGCTCCTTTATCCTTGGGTCTATCCCATTTACCCAGGCCCTTGCCGTAAATCATGCCCGGACCGAGGATGGAGATATTCTCAAGATTCTCACCCCAGATAAGACTGTCATGCCAGTGGCTGTGACCGAAGTCCTGATACCTGTGCTCATCACCCCACGGATTCGGTTCGGCAGGGTCATAGCCGGCTTCGGCAGTATGTGCGGCGGCCAGAATCGTCGCACCATGATCGATATATAATGCAATATTGCTTTTTAATCGAATCGAATAACATGCATACGTACCGGCAGGGAAATAAACCGTCCCACCACCGACAGCGGCGGCCGCTTCTATGGCTTTATTAACAGCAGGCGTATCAATTGTGTTGCCGTCACCGGTTGCACCATATTGTTTTACATCGAATACGTCGGCATTAACCTGGACTGCTACGAAAACTATACAAAAAGACAATGTTAATAAACGTTTCAACATAAAAAAAGCTCCTTTCTATTCCAGGGGATTATTTTAGCTCGACATCCCAAACTTTGGATCTTCGGGATTTACCTTCCGGACCTTCAATATATAACGTGACAACATAATCACCGGATCTTTTGTACTGGTGGATCGGATGCTGCTCGGTCGAGGTCGTTTCGTCACCGAAATCCCATTTCCACGATGTTATCTTCCCGTAAGATAAATCCTTAAAAGCCACCAATCTGCGTTCCATATCTATCACTTTGAATGACCACTGGGCCTCGATAGGCTTGCGGAATTTTTCATCGAGCGTCATTAATTTAAAAGCGCACAAATGCCAGGCGTTGCCGTACATCCGATGCTGCCTGGAAAGATTCCAGAAACCGTTATTGCTCCTGCTGTTGACGTCATCGTAATCGATTATAGCCCAGGACAAACCGATGATTTTATTATCCCATAAGACAGACTCCACGGCTCGTTGCGGTCCTTCCGGGCCGGCATAATCAAAAGGCGTAATCCAGAATTCAAGCACGAGTTTACCGGATTCACCCGGTTTGAAATCATAATTATATGCGGCATTCGCATAGGGAAGCTTTTTTATCCAGGGCTGAACACCCCAAGCTAATGTCCAGTCCTTACCCTCGGCGGGTGTAAAGATATGATAATTTTGAGCGTGGACGCCGTGAATAGCCCAGTTAGCCTCCTCGTCGCTTATCCTGTCATCGGCGGCCGCGTTTACACCTGCTGGTCCAACCTGTTCGGGAACCCACATTTCACGATGTCCCTTATCGATTAACGGCCCCCCTGATGCATCGGCATCCATGACTATCTCGAACGTATCGTTATGCAATCCGGTCTGGGAAAAATCCCAGTAATCGTCATAAGCCTCGTACAGGAAATAAAGCTTATTCAATCCTTTGACCCATCCTACCCTGACGCGGACGTCCAGATTGTTCGGGTCGGCTTTGGTATGTTTACCGGAATCCTCCCAAAGCTGGTCGGTCCCGATGATGTATTCATCCGGCACCATAGACCAGTCATCGGTGTCACCATCAATACGCGGTATCATATTCGCCGGAAACTGGAATATTTTGAATGTCACGTCCTTGCGGTCCAGCGCCGTCAAAGGAGAACATGCCGACACTGTCAAGATGATAATAATTGTTATCCGTAATTTACCCATTTCGACCTCCATTCAAAATGCGATGTTTTAATCAATCCGTCATACGCCTTAAGTTAAGGAACAGCCATAGCCGTTATCGAGGCACTCGGAATATCGCCGATAACGACCAGTCTCGTTCCGTAAGCTTCCATTTCCAAAGGTAGATTAACGACACCATTTTCGGCAGAAACTCCGGCCATAGCTTTAATACTTCCCGTGGTCGGTTCCCAGTTTTGTGCCTGCCCTTTCGCAGCCCGAAGTTTCGCAGTGAGTGACTGTTTTTGATCGCTTTCATTAAAGAAGAAATAAACATCCGCGTCACTCAGGCGACGATGAAGATACTTAATTGCCGGATAGTTCCGGTCGAGAGTAACGTCGGGTTCCGGCAAGGCTTTCAGGACACTTTCGGTAAGCTGTCCGGAAGATTCCAGAGTTGCCCAGCTAATATCGGCCGACCCTTTTGCTTCGAGAAACGTCCTTTCAACCACTAACGAAGGTGCATCTCCGAGAAAAATCACCTTGCCGCCGTTTTGAGCAAAACTTTTCAGCCGATCCAGAGACGCTCTCGAAATTGCAGTTATAGAAGGGATGATAATCGCCTGATAACTCTGACCGCTAAGATTTGTAAAGTTATTTCCCTCAAGTTTCATCACGGATGATATCGCCTGCTCATCGACGAAATCGAAATCTCTCTGATTTTCCAGAAGCTGTTGAGTGACGTCCAATACATTTTTATCCGCATCTTCATTGCCGAGCCACAAACTCATTGTCGGATAATACAGCCCTATCTGAGCCGCGGGACGTCCCTGTGAAAGGACATAACAAACTCTATTCAAATACATGGCAGCTATAAAGAACCGCTCGTCGGCAAGCCAGCCCCCCATTCCGCTTCTACCTTCAGTCGAGGCCGGAATCCACATGACCTCAACCATATTAATTCCGCGAACAATCTGATGGTTGAGAATCCACATAGCCTGATCGAGATTCGGGCTCGGTTTATATGCAGCAAAACTTTCGGTAAACGCCCGCGGCCGACCGAAAAGATGTGCCGCCGATGAAGCATACTTTGGGTAATCCGCAACTTTGTCCATCCAAATCTGGCTCCAGATAGCATCGACACCCGGCATCTGAACATCTCGCATACATCTGAAAAAATCCCCTTCTGAGCGAGTCAGGCCCGTCATCTGATCTTCATGATTGAGATGGACTAAGTACTCTACATTATTTTGAGCACACCACTTAGACTGCTTACCGAAGAAATTCTCGCTAAATATCTCCGACCACACGTCCCAGTAATCGGCCTTTGCCCGCTGCTGCTGTTCTGTCAGACCGCGACGTTGGGTGAAAGAAGCAAGGTATGGCCGAATATCATAGCCCTTTCGCTTCTGGAATCGATCAATAATCATATCCGTCCAGGGAATGATGCCGTAATCAGGCTCATCGCCCCTGAAACCCAGAACGGTTTTGCCGAATTCATCGCCCACAACTTTTTTGTATTCCTCATGCGTCCATTCGATAAATTTCTCCACTGCCTCGGGCTTGAGATAATCACATAAAGCATGAGTCCCGTCCTTGGCTCCGATTTTCGGATTATTCACCGAGCGTGTGGCCGAAGTGCGAAACTGCTGCTCAATCACGTGTATCCGCCATTGACCATCGGGAGCAGTCCAATTCAAACGGCCGTTCACAGATTCGAGAACCTTGGAATTGCCGTCCGTTTCATTTACTGCAACGGCACAGATTGTATTATCCTTAACCTGACGATCCACAATCTCACCGCCTTTTGCAGTAAACCGGTCTGTTACCCTGAACGTCTGCATAGTCAGGTCCGGGCAAAGCTCGCTGAACTTTCCTCCGGCAAAACCGCTTGGATACTTGCCTTCATCTACCAACCATACGCGCATACCATTCTCGCGGGCCTGCTCCACCGTATATTTGACTAAGGCAAACCATTCGGGCGAGAGATATTTCGCCTTCATATGATATCCTGCTTCCAGGGTAACCGCCCTGACGTTTTTGGAGCTGTATTCTTTCAAATCGCGGGCGATTACTTTTTCATCCACCGGACCATCCCAGCCCCAGTAAAATGTCATGCTATATACGGAAGATGGTGTCTTAAAATTGGAAGCCACTTCGGCAATACTCGGATTGGAAAGCTCCTGCCAGGGTCTTTCGGAGGCAATTGATCTATTCGACAAACTCACGGCGGGTATATACAAAAGAAAAATCGCAGGAACTATATGTAAATAAGTTTTCATTTTTCCCCTTTCTCTTATTTTGAACTAAAATATCCGGCACAAACAGGCACAATATAAAATTTACACATGCCGATCGGTTTTTAGTTATCGCTTCTGATATCGGATATGATTCACGATTATATTCCTTCATGTAATATTTTTCAGACTGTGCAGTTAGAACTCCCATCCGCAATGGAATCATTCACAAAGTATATTTCTGCCCAGTATATTACTTTGGAATTATCATGTTGAGGTATATATATCGACGAGGGATGAGGCTTTTGGTTAGAACCCCGCCCAACCGCCGGATATGTCAAAAAATTAAATAACACAATTACAGCACTATTGTCAACCAATGTTCAACAACTCCACAGAGATTGCTGGTACGACCTGCAACCAACATTTTTGGTTTAAGATTGTACTAAAACAGCCAAAAATTACAAGTAAAAATGCCGGGTCGATTGTGTAAATCCAAATAAAGACTCCTACAGACGCTCTATCACATGTTTATGGCGCAGCTTCAATTTCAACAGAAGTCTGCTTTAGTCCATCGGCGAGAGCTGTTACCTTAATTTTGCCGGGATTTCGTCTCGCTTGCAGGATGGCCAGACCCCGGCCGTTAAAAGCTTTGTGTTTGTTGTCTTTGTAACCGTCAAGATTATTGAGGTTTCCGTTACCTATGCCGATGATATTGCCCGGCCCGTCGATCTCGAACGCCACCTCATGCTCCGCGTCGGGAATAATCACTCCTTTATCATCCACAATCCGAAACTCGATGTGTGAAATATCTTTGCCGTCGGCGCGAATTTGATTTAAATCCGGCAGTAACTCAATCCGGCTCGCCGACCCTGCCGTCTGCAGGACATACTGGCAAACGTTTTGGCCGTCGTTGAGTCCCACTGCTTTTAATACTCCCGGCTCATAAGGGACTCTCCAGTTTAACACTCCGTTCCTGGCCTGTGAATACGGTCTGGTTCCGATTTGTTTGTCATTAAGTATTAGTGACACTTCGGAACAATTCGTATAACAAAGCACATTAACCGATGTATTTTCCGGCCAGTTCCAGTGTCCGGCACCCCTGAATCCCCGCCCTCTCCCGCGGCCTCTTACGGAGACAAAAATATAGACCATAGGCTCATCGCTCCACAGGCTTTGTCGGAACCATGCAAGTGGCTTTTTGAAACCACACAAATCGAGCAGCCCCGTCCCGTTTGCCGTATTCGGCCATTGACTTGCTTCACCGAGATAATCTATTCCGGTCCACAGGAACTGACCGGCGACATAATCATTGTCCCTGACTATGGCCCAGGCACTATATTGGTCACCGTTTTCACTGCCGAAGATAAACCGCTCCGGATATTTCTTGTGGTCGGCCTCATAGAATTTTTCCTGATAGTTATATCCTACCACATCCAGCATCTGCGCCAGTCCGATCGCATTTGACATTTCGATAGTCGCCAGTGCCGCCGTTACAGGACGCGTTTGGTCCAATTGTTTCACCGCCGCAATCAGTGGTTCGGCATATTTGACCATATTTTCGGCAGGCGGTTGTTCGGGACGATATTGGCCGCCAAGCACCGGATGGGAAAACGGATCATTGCGATAATCAACCTCGTTGCCGATACTCCACATAATGATGCATGGATGGTTGCGGTCTCTGCGAATCATGTCCCGTATATCGACAAGGGACCATTGAATAAAATCTTCACCATACCCGAATCGGCTGGGTACGCCGTTATTCCAGCCGGTGATCCATTTGTTTTTTGGCGGCGTAAATTCGTCGAAAGCCTCGTCCTTGACAAGCAAACCGAGCCGGTCGCAAATATCCAGTAATTCCGGCGCCGGAGGATTGTGAGAAGTCCGGATAGCATTGGCCCCCAACTCTTTCATCAGACGCAAACGCCGCTCCAATACTTTATCCGGAACGGCAGCCCCAAGACATCCGGCATCATGGTGAAGGCAAACACCTTTAAGTTTGACCGGTTCGCCGTTGAGAAAAAAACCTATTTTCGGATCAAATTCGATCTTACGAATTCCAAAAGGCGTGGAAACTTCATCAATCACAGTATCATCCTGTTTTATGCTGCTTTGAAGCGCATACAAAACAGGATTCTCAATCGACCAAAGTTGAGGCTTTTCTACTTCAATCTGCTGAACGAGGACCTGCTGTGAATTTGCATTAAGCTTTCCCCGGACAGTCTTTCCGGCAATAATCTTTCCATCGGCCCCGACAATATCCGATTGAAGAAAGAATTCTTTTGCCTGATTCGAATTGTTCTTTATCGTAGTCTCGATGCGTACTAATGCCGAATTTTCCTTAATCTCCGGCGTGGTGACATACGTCCCCCAATGCGCGATTCTGACCTTATCGGTAATTCGCAACCGCACATGGCGATAAATGCCGGAGCCGGTGTACCAGCGGGAATCGGAAAATTTCGTATGATCCACACGAACGGCGATTATATTTTCCTCGGAGCCGAATTTCAGATGCGGCGTCATATCATATTGGAAGCTGATATATCCGTACGGGCGTTTGCCAAGAAAATGCCCGTTTATCCAGACTTCCGAATTGTTGTAAACTCCGTCGAATTCTATCGCTACCAGTTTATCTTTATCAGCAGCGTCCAGCCTGAAATGTTTACGATACCACCCTATACCACCGGAGGCATATCCGTTACCGCTTCCGTATTCGGCGCCGAACGGCCCCTCGATACTCCAGTCATGCGGCAGATTTACAATTCTCCAAGCAGAATCGTCAAACTCGGGCATCATTGCCGTAGCAAAATTTCCCTTGCTGAAACGCCAGTCGAAATCGAAATCCATGCACGTCCGAGCTGAAGTTACTGCAGCTATAACTAAGACAATTAACACCACCAAAAAGCTAATCCCGTTCTTTCTGTTCATTGTAAAGTTCCCCGACAATTCAGAGTTCATCTCAATTCGTCTTATATTTACAGGATTTTATTCAAATCTCCGTCAAGGGAAATTGATTGACCGTCGGCCAGATTGACATCTACGACTTTGTCTCCATATCGGACTTTACAACTCTGCACGCCCTTGCTACGAACAACGGCACCGGTTAACTTGCCTTTCTCCCACCGGATATCTATTTCAAAACCGCCGCGAGCACATAATCCTTTAACCGAACCGTTCGGCCAGGCCGACGGAAGTGCCGGAAGTAATTCAATTTCACCAGTATGACTTTGAAGCAACATTTCGCAAATAGCAGCCGTGGCGCCGAAGTTGCCATCCATCTGCATCGGCGGATGATTCGCAAACATGTTAGGCAGAAGATTGTAGGTGAAAAGCCCCCGGACCATACGATACGCATCTTCAGGTCTGTCTAATCGGGCCCATAAGGCGCAACGCCAAGGCCAGGTCCAGCTCCGCCGGCTGTCGCCTGTTTCGCCGCGAGCGGCAAGCGAGACTGCCGCCGCCTTAGCCAAATCCGGCGTTACGGTCGTGCTAATCTGTTGGCCGGGGTAAACACCCCACAGGTGAGAAGTGTGCCGATGCTGGTCGTTGGGATCATCAATGTCCTCTATCCACTCCTGGAGCTGGCCCCATTTCCCGATTTTCGGCCCGAGAAGTTTATCCCGCATCGTCACGAGTTTATCGCGGAAACGCGTATCAATTCCCAGACTATCTATAGCCTCGATTGTATTATTAAACAAATCCCAAACGATCATCTGGTCGTAGGTCACTCCATCGACGCCGCGTGGTCCGTGCTCCGGTGACCAGCCGTTCGGCACAACAAGCCTGTCGTCCGGCAATTCTTTAAGGTGATCCGCCCAGAATTCACAGATTTCCTTCATCATAGGATAGGCGGTTTCTAAAAATTCCTTATCAAGTGTAAACGCATAATGCTCCCAGAAGTGCTGGGCGTACCATGCGCTGCCGCCCATATTCCAGACGTAGCTCATGTTGCCGAAAGGATTCGATTCCGTGCGCACGGTCCATCCGTGAATAAGCTTTCCCTCGGGCTGCGGGAATTGTTCGGCGGTGGCCTTCCGATATGGAACGCGCAACGCCATGACCATCTCGAATAAACGCAGGTGACACTCACTTAAGTTTGCCGGCTCGGCGGGCCAGTAATTCATCTGGATATTTATGTTGGTATGATAATCGGCGTTCCACGGTGGATTATTCCGGTCGTTCCAGAGTCCCTGAAGATTTGCCGGCAAAGAATCCCGCGAACAGGACATTAATAAATATCTGCCGTACTGAAACAGCATCGCTTCCAGGCCGGGATCGTTTCCCTCGGCGGTATAAGCTTCGATACGCTTATCCGTGGTCAGGTTCCTGCGTTCGGCGGAACTTTCTCCGAGGTTCAAATCCACTCTGTCGAATAGCGAGAGATAATCTTTAATATGCTCATCACACAACTGCTTGAATGACTTTGTTGAGGCGGATTTCATCTGTGCCGTCAATTTATCGTGTGGATGGTCACCCATGAATTTCTTTTCATAATCCAAAATATAACTTGTGCCGGTTCCCAGAATTATCGTAAGGGCATCACATCCCTTGAAGGCGATTTTACTGCCGTTAGCACTAATGGCACCGCCATCATTGAGCACAATAACCTGACTTTCATAATACATCGTTATTTCCGAGTCTCTGCTTGCCTGAGATTGGGATCTTTCGGTCTCACTGCGTCGGTCACGGCGTTTGCGCCCGGCCATTCGCAGAGTTAAAGCTCCGGAGGATTTCATTTGGTTACCTTCAACAACAGTCGGAGCATCGTGCATGTCCGCCAGCTCAATTTCACCGGTATAGGACCCCGGCTTATCGGCACTGAGATGAATCACAATAACCTGGGCCGGATGGCTGGCAAAATAAACGCGTTTATATGTGACGCCATCGGTTTTATAACTTACCCTTGCCTCGCCCCGGCTCAAATCAAGCTCTCGAAGATAATCAGTGACATTACTGTCGTGGCCGGGAAGATAAATATTCAAATTGCCGAAAGCCTGATAGGCGCCCATAACATCTTCGTTGCCGGTCCAGAGACTTATTTCATTGAACTGAATCCTATCCGTCTCCAGGCCACCGAAGAGCATCGCTCCCATGCGGCCGTTACCGATGGGCAATGCTTCGGTTTCCCAATTCCGGGCCGGTTTGTCATAACGCAATGTGAGGTCTTCGGCAGTTGCCGATCCGAACAGTGACAATAAGATTAATACGATTGAAAAACAGTTGTATTTACAATTCATCTTCTTCTTTTTCGAATGAATCTACCATTCTATTTTGATTGACCGCCGGTAAATCCGGCAAGGGCGTAAACAAGTCCAGCCTGCCAGTTTATGGCGATTTCATTTGTTCTGTAATCGTCCTGAATATCCTGCCAGTTTGTTGCGCCGGGATGACCGCCACCGACCAGATAACCGGGCCAGGGATCTTTGATATTATCCGCACCCGAACGCCTGTCGTGCGGGAACATCGGCGGATTGATTCCGAGACCGGTGACATAAGAACGGCCGTAATAATTTCTGCCGAACAAATGCCCTATCGCATCCAGAGCAGCATCTATATATTCCCGCTTGGGAGATAATTTATTCGCCACCTGCAGATTCAATACCTGCCGGCCGATTGTCCCGTTGCAGCCCCAATAGTACCGGCGAAACGGTCTGCCATATACGTCCTGTTTCGTATTGTCCACAACGCCATCGGCAACGGTAATAATATCCCGGCGGACAGTCTCGAGTAATTCTGTATTTCTCCCCGCCCGCCTGGAAAGGACATATGTAAACATCCCGAGATTTCTGACGTTTCCCCAGTCCCAATCTTCATCCACCTTTCTGTCGGAATCTCCGCCCCCTCTTCTTCTGCCGCCGGCGGTGGACGCAGCGATTCCGGTCTCCAAATCTTTGAGACATTCCATATCCCCGGTCGTTTCCCACATCTCGGCAGCGGCCCAGAGCCGGTCGTCAGTGTCATTAGTCTGGTAACCACCGGTATTGAAATCTCCCTGTCGGAACCTTTTAGGCTCCGGATTTTTTCGCAGGAACTCGTAACTGAGTTTCGCCGCACCAAGACATTTTTGTGCATATTCGGTATCGTATGGCTTGAAATACCTTGCCGCCATAGCCATCACGGCAACAAAATCCGCAGTAGCGGCTGTGCTCCAGTCTGTAAAATATCTTTTCTCCGTATCTGTGTCCGGCATAACAAATCCGGAGAAATTCAGGCGTGTTAATTTATGAGAAACTCTTCCCGAACCGTCCGGGTATTGCATCTTCAAAAGCCAGTCCGTCTCCCATTTGAGTTCTTTCAGGAAATCCGGAAAGCCCGGCGCGGTATCGGGAATATCGAGCGATATTTTTTCCAGCCTGTCCTGAAAATGGTCCCATGCCAGAAACAGGCACCCCATCGTGATACCTGCATTGACGGTGTATTTGCCGTAATCGCCGGCGTCATGCCAGCCTCCCGTGCCGTCCCTTTCGGAAGTGTCGTCTATACCCATATAATCCTGGTAGGCATCGTTAAGGTGACATGCTTTTTGAGAATATTTATTGCCGTTATGTTCGCCTTCGACTGCAGTGCCGCAGCGCCAGAGATAAAAGCCCCGCATTGCGGTATAATAAGCAAAATCAAAAACATTATCACCAATTTCAAATTCAACAGATTTTCCAACTCCCGGAATATCAAGATAGAATTTGCCTTTTTCGCCGATCCTGGAAAAATCAGCAGTCCATACATCCTGATCCACATCTTCCTGATGCACAGGCCCTGTTGTTTTGCCGGAATAAACAACGGAATCATCCGATACTTTTTTAACTGTATATTCGGAGCATTCTTTTACGATGGAAGCTTTCTTCGGCATATCCGGCAGATATCCAAGGGAATTCAGTCGAATGTCCGAACCCGATGCCAACGAGATCGAAAACAATAATGTCAGGAAACTGATTAATATGACTTGTTTATTCACGTCGATTCCCTTTCCAATAATTTCATGCTTTTATTACATTTTCCCCAATGATATTAACTTCTCAAAACTCGAATCATAACTGCATCAGGGCATTTTGGCCAATAGGAAATTAATACAAGATTTTTCAATCCTTTGACTCTAAGGTGTCTTTTCCGGAAAAAGTTAATATCCTTGTCACAGGCAGGAATTTGCATTTGCTAAATATACGGCAGCGATTACAATAAATTTGTTAAAGATTTAATGCCAAATGTATATCAGTTCCTTAACGAAGAAAGGAAAGGCAGCTCCATGAAAATCTCAAGGCGCGATGCAGTCAAACTTATAGCCGGTTCCATTCCTGCGTATTTTGTGATTTGTGCATTGTCATTGGCGGCTAATGCCTCGGCCGGTGTCGATGCGGCGGCCGGGACGCAGGAAAATGTAGCAAAAATTTCCCTGACCCTTGAAAAAGCGGCGTCAATCCCCGTACCGCGCGATTATCTCGGTTTCAGTTGTGAAACAGCTCAATTGGCCGACCCAACCTTCTTTGACCCGGAAAACAGTGAGCTGGTCTCGCTTTTTAAGACGCTCACTCCCGAGGGCATTTTGCGCCTTGGCGGCAATTCCAGTGAATTTTGCTGGTGGAAGACAGCAGCTAACGATCGTCCGCCGGAGCTGCCCGAGTCCGCTCACCGAGAGGATAACTGGATGCCGCGTTCGTTTACAGCGATCGAGCCGATTGCCGTTGATAACCTGGCGGGCTTTTTGGAGGCGACGGGCTGGAAGGTGATATATAACTTAAATCTCGGGACGGGCACGCCCGAGCGGGACGCCGAGGAGGCGGCCTATGTCGCAAAGAAGCTGGGCAAGCGGCTGCTCTATTTTCAGATCGGAAACGAACCGGAGTATTACCGCAACGACAACAACCGGTTGCGTTCCCGGGACTGGAACTTCGATAAATACCTCGACCAATGGATGGCCATTGCCCTAGCGGTAATTGCTCGCGTGCCGGAAGCGGTTTTCGGCGGGCCGGACGTCGGTTCGAGTGGGCAGTGGGTTATCCGTTTCGCGCGTCAAGCTCCACAACAACTGCCCGGCAGGATTGTGGCCTGTAGCGGGCATTATTACGTTATGGGGCCGCCGGACGACCCTCGCTCTACCGTCGAACGGTTGCTCGCTCCGGATCCCAGGGTGGACCGGGATGTGCCGCGTGTAATCAATATAGCCAGAGAGAACAACCTCGTTTACCGAATGACCGAGGGTAACTCCTGTTACCGTGGCGGCAAGCCGGGCGTTAGCGACGCCTTCTGCTCGGCCCTCTGGGGGGCGGATTACCTCCTAAAATTGGCGAGTTTTGGCTGTGCCGGTGTGAACCTCCACGGCGGCGGTGCTAAAGTTATTCGCAGCGCACTCGGCGGGCATCTGCCGGGAGAACATCTTACCCCCGATGCAGCGGCTATCGCAGCCGAAGGCAGCTTTTACACTCCCATCGCCGGCAGTCGCGAAATGGGCTTCAAAGCCCGGCCCATCTTTTACGGCATGAAGTTAGCGGGTGTTCTGGCCGGAGGCCGGATGCGTCCGGCACACTTCGATAAATCTCCGGCAAATGCATCGGCCTTTGCGGCGGACATGCCGGATGGGAGCACTCGCATGGTCCTGATCAATAAGGATGCAAAGCAAAAGTTAGAGATTTCCATTCCCTCTGCTCATGATGCACAGGTCTGGCGCTTGCAGGCTCCCGCGTTGACTGCCATTTCGGGAGTGACTCTTGCGGGCACGGAGATCAAGCCCGGGGAAACATGGCAGCCTTCGCACGAAGAGAATCTTGTCAGTAAGGACAGCCGGGTGCAGATCGACGTCGAACCCGCCTCCGGGGCCGCACTATTTTTTAACGGAAACCTCTAACCTGCAAGGCATGTCGCGAAAAAATCTCTCAGAGAGAATTCGACACGAATCCTCTTCCAAAAAGCCCCGGAATCACAATAACCACTGGTAGTTTCTTTTGGATTCTCCCGGAACAGAACCTGACAGCTTTAATTGTCACTGTCTTTTATAAACCTTTTATCGTTCATCATCCTTTTGTGCAATAGATGTCCGCCCTCGGAGACGCCTTTCGACATAAACATGAAAATAACAAAGTTTGTCACGAGTTTTTTCATGAAGAATATATGTCATAGTTTCTGTTTTACGAAGATTAATAAGTGTTCCATTATGTCATTAAAAATATCGTCTTCGCTAATTGTAGAAATATCTATATAATGGCCATCCTTAATAAAAGTAACTCTGAATTGATCATAGATCATATCAATATTGTATTCGAATTTCTGATTTTCTTTTACAATTTCTCCTTGTTTATGAGCCTCTATATATATGGAGGTCTCGTTATCTGACCGTTTATAATGTGCAAACATATCACGTTTTTGCAATAGTTCTTCTGCTCTTACAAATGCTGGTACAAGTTTTTCAGAAACGAAAGAAATTGCCTTTATGCGATTGGCTTCTTTAGCAGCTATGTGTTCTCTTTCTTTTTTTTCGTTCTCCTCTTTTTCTTTCTGTTTCTGCTGCAAAGCATCATCTAACTTCTTTCCCCAATCTTCCATTTTTCACCTCATCTTCTTTTCTTATTGTCATATCAACCATTAATATGTACCTGTCCGTAGTTTTCTACTTTTATATACTCGTATTATTTCCTACTAATGAAAGAATAGGTCCCTTTTCCTGAAAATCTCGCGATTTCTGCAACCCCAGGCGTCCCTAACCAAGACAAGAAGTCTTTTGGTGTTAGCAATCCTGCATGAACCCGGAGTATTGCTTCCATAAATACAGAATGCTCCACCAGGGTAATATTTGGTGAGGCTTGTGCCTTAATTTTTGAATGCTCGTTAAATGCCGGCTTGCCTAGAGTCACTCGACGCATCTTCTCATCGAAGTCTGCCGCCTTTTGTAAAATTGCGAATGCTTCTTCTTTACTGATTAATGATTTTTTGGTGCAAGTCTTACATTCAATGAGTACATTTAAATCACCATACTCAACCAATATATCCGGAACATTTTGTCGCTTACCATCATCAATTACCTTGACACTCCAACTTGATTCCTCTTCCAAAAACTTCTTAACTGCAATTTCGTAATCAACACCTAGTTTAGTATTACAATCATTGACGAGGTTTTCGAGACCAAGCTGTTTTGCTACACGTAAGTGGGTTCCTACAAGTCTGTCAGTTCTATATCCAATAACAGATGCAACAGCATCCATGAGTGCTGTGACTCTACGCTCATTACGCAGGATTCCAAGCAATTTCTCTTTTCCTGCGCGAAGGACATCTTCGAATGTTTCCATGCCATTTTGTATAATTGCCATGGCCCGTTGTCGCCCGAATCCAGGGACGCCATGACGCTCTGCTACTCTGATAAGATCAAGCGCTTCTGCCGGCGAGCCCCAACGAATCCTCCTAGAGAGCATTGCAAAACGATTAGCGACTTGCTGTGACAATCCTAAATCAGGGATACAACTAATTCGATGAATACCATCTAAAACCCATCCAACGTCAATAGATAACCGATGTAAACTTCCAGCAGATATTTTCGTTAAATGGGCTATCTTGCGCTCAGCAAAGCCATCAACATAGAGAATTAGAGCATGAACAGACTGGTTTAGCTTGTTGTTCGTCCGGTCAAGCGGTTGAAGCAGTTTCTTTCCGGCTAAGAAAGCAGATGACTCTGGAGAAGGTTTAGTTGGATAAGGAAGAAATCTTGTTGGATTCCTACCTAAAAATTCATCACTGTTACATACCCAGTGTAGAATTCCGGCAATAAGATTGTCAAAATGCTGCTCAAAAGCTGAGTGATGAGTCTTTGTTGTCTCCACAAAATCCGCTGCTGTGCTTGGTAATAATCCCGACAACGAAGTTGACCGTCCTACAGGTGTTGGTAATAGTGTGTTATCATGTTGTTCAAGCATTTGGGCGTCAATCAACCAGTCAACAGCTTCGTCTGCCATTGATACAATTCGGTCTAATCCATTTGGATCTCTCTCGCTAATCTGATACCAAAACAAAGTGTTTTCGAAAAAATCACGTATCGAATCTCGTTCGGTAACTAATCCTGATGTTACAAGCATCAACACAGACTTCCGCATACTTAATCTAACAAGTTGTGATTCGATTATGTCATTCTCTGGAAGAACAAGTTCATTTGCATGAGATAATTCAACGCGATTTCTAGGCAGAAGGATTGCAAAACCTTCTTGGTGTAAGCCAAGTCGGCCTGCACGTCCAGACATATTGCGATATTCTCCTCGTGGAATCATATTGCCCGCTCTATCGCCATAATTATATGTAAGCTTCTGAAATACAACCGTCTTGAAGGGAAAATTAACACCTGCTGCCAATGTTGAAGTCGCAAAACAAACTTGAAAAGCTGAATCGCCGAAACCGTGTTCGATTACCTGACGTTCCTGTGGTGACAGATCTGCTGTGTGAAAAGTTACTTGTCTCTCAGCATTCGCTTTAAGTCTCTCAGAAGCCTCTGTTGGCTCAGAAAAAAGTTCGAGTTGCTCAGCAAGAGCAATACCTGACGCTACACGAGTACATCTCTGGCTATACTTATCTGCTAATTCTGTTGCTTCACGTCGAGTCTCAGTAAACACTAAGACCGGCGCAAATCCTGATTTTACAAGCCAATCAACGATTTCCAAATTACTGGTAGCAAAGCAAGACGTTTCATCAATCTCTATGCCTTCATTCTGGCCAAACGTAACCCTATAGCGTCTGGCTTTGTGCCATATCTCTTGATGCAGAGGGATATCACGCTTGTTGCTTATGATCAATTCGCTATTAAGCCAATTAGCCAGATCTTTTGGATTTTGAACAGTTGCGGTCAGTGCGACAAATTGAAACCAACCTCGCTGTTTCAGAATGGCGCACAGAGCTTCGATATCTGGCCCACGGTTTGGATCGCCGAGAATTTGAAGTTCATCTGCAACTAAAACTGAATGAGACGGATCTAGTTGGCCTGAAAGAATTAGGCCTAGTGCCTTTTCATACGTGGCAACCATTAACATAGCGTCGGCGTCACCCTCTTCTCTATCCCCAGTACTTAAACCGACTGAACCAATAGGCGACATCGCATCCTCACCAAACCGTCTCCGAAAATCATCAAATTTTTGATCCGCCAAAGCTTTATGCGAAACAAGATAGATTCCTCTGTGTTCTGTATGTAGGCCACACAACACGGCTACTTCACCAACCATCGTTTTGCCTGTTGATGTTGGGGCGCAGACAATCATACTATGCCCATCAGCGACACCAGCAGATAAAGCAAACTGTTGAATCTCAGTTAGAGACTTAATACCCCAAGATCTGATTTGCCTAATCAACCAGGCATCAATTCCTGGACCTTGTATTTCATCTAGTTTCATAGTTTAATCCTTGATATTCGGAATTTCTACAAATCCAACTGTTTCATTCTGTTGAGATCATATTTAATTTCGGTCGATTCACTCTCGAAAGAAAATATAGACGTTTACTATCTTACTAAAAAATTAATTCCAAAATACTTGCTCGCTCAAAGCTGCTGGTTGAAATTATATCTTTATACGGCGAAACGGCAAACCTTTTTCAGCTTTCAGCGTTCAGTTCTCAGCTATCAGCGGTCAGCGGGCTAAAAGCTAACGACTAAAATCAGTGGTCAGCGTTTGGCTAACAGCTTACGCCTGACGACTGAAAACTTGGTGGGGCTTGAGCCGCCACCCTACCCGACATACGCAATACGCACGACGCAATACGCGATACCCTACTTATAAAGGCGTATCTCACCGGGTGAATATTGATTGTAAAACCAAAAAAACACACAAATTTTAACCACGGATTACACAGATTTACGGAAGATTGCCCCCGCAGTTTTGCCAAGCAAAACTATGCAGCGGGTGAAAAGTCATGGACATTTTCCCGGAAAAAACCCTGTTTTTGATTGCTTTAAGGGAGAAATTCTATAATATAGTTTTTAGTGTTGAATTGTGAGTTTTAAGTTATAAATGGGGGAAAGCAAAAAAATAACATGTAAATTCCACATTTAGCCCTCAAGCCAGCTTGAGGGGATTGGCCATGGCCGTTCCGGCCACGGCTAAACAATTTATCCATGAGGGATTCGACAAATGTCGTGAGTGTTCTACAAATTGACCCTTTTTGAAAAAACAAACCCAATGTTAAAATAGGCAAAACAGCCTAAGCTCTTTGAAATACAAAGATTACGTGGAATCCGGTGACAATCTGCGAAATCTGCGGTTGAAAAACAAAGCCAATCCTTCGGCAAGCTCAGGACAGGTTTTGATTATCCCCAGGTTTTACCTGGGGTCAACCGTGGTCGTATCGACCACGGCTAAACGGTATTGAAAACATCCACCTTCGCCGGCGTATTAAAATGTATGTACCTATGATATTTATTTGAGAACATGTATTATAATATGGCCGTAATAACAATTAAGCCAAAAAGGCTGTTATGGATAACTTGATCTTTGCAGGTTTGCCCTACGAAAAGTCGGACAAATGCTTTTTATGAAGGAACATAGTCATGCTAAAACAAAAGATGCAACACAACTTAGAATGCAAAAGTGAATCCCACGACCAACATCTATGCTATCTTATTTCTCAGGGATTTCACCTGAGCGACGAGCAGGAATTCAGGGCTTTAACCGAAAATCCGAGATTCGAATGCCACCGCTGCAACCGGATCGCTAAAAGTGATAAAAATTTGTGTGTGCCGTTTGACTTATAAATTTACATTCTGCTGTTAATACCCGGTTCTCATTGTGCCGTTCATCCGGGCAAAATAATTTAAATTCAATTCTCTTGCAATATATGTCTAAACTATGTAAATTTACCGGAAATTTGGATCCGGGGCGGTTAGCTCAGTTGGCTAGAGCGCCTGCTTTACACGCAGGAGGCCACAGGTTCAAGTCCTGTACCGCCCATTGCCATAACCTCCTGTCAGAACTCATGTTATATTCATGTCGATCCGTCTCTTCTAGTTCATTTTTTGATTTTGTGGCAGATTTTGTGGCAGTTGAAGCCTTGTTTGTGGCAGTAACCTTGTCGTACAATTCCTCTGGGACCTGCAGATAGTGTCTTGCTGAGACCTCGATACCATGTCCAATCCAAGCTGATACTGCATATTGAGGATATCGTTGAGCCCAGTCTGTTTCACAGTTTCGCCGCATGACCTTAAAAGCATCCTTCCACTGCAACAACCCTGCTCGACTCCTGATCGCCTGGAAATTTCGCCATAGGCCATTCTTGGAAATAGGGCAAATCCGCTTCTGGCCTTTTTCTGCTATAGCAAATGCATCAAGCAGCAATTCATAGAGCTTTGGTTCTAATGGGACTGTTCTCTGTCTGCTTGTCTTTTCTGCTATAACTTTTAGCCGATGGTTTTGCCAGTCTATGTCTACCCAAGTTAGACTGAATGCTTCACCGCGGCGAAGACCTGCCAACCGGCACAGGGCTATCTGTAATTTCCACCCCCAGTTTGGACAGGCATCAAGCAGCTTATCTAGTTCTTCAAGTGTAATGTATTTCCAATTCTTATCTGGTTGAGGAGGATTACCCTTTAGCCGATCAAAGGGATTTATCGTAATTAGGTCTTCGTTTACTGCATAGTTAAATGCTGTTTTGGCATTTCTAACGTGGATGCAAACAGAAGCCTCTTTGTTTTTCTTCCCTTTTACATTTAGGACTAATTTTCCACTCGCCATTGCTGCACGCCAATCGGCTGCCATCGCTCTGGTAATTCGATCAATCCGAGTGTTCCCATCGAAGAAGTTCAGTAAATATTCCTTGGTCAGCTTGTACAAATCACGTGTTGCCGGTTTGATATCTGTTCTGTTCTTAATATACCGCTCCAGAAAATTCTCAAGAGCAGGTGATTTACGACTGTCAGCACTGGCTGGATTCAGACAAAGTTTGGCAGCCAGACGGTCACACTTAACTTTTGCTTGTCGTTTTGATAATTTCTTTTTTGGTCCAAGGCTTATTGCTTTTCGTTTTCCAACGGTATCGTAGTAAAATGCTTGCCAATATTGCCCATTGCTACTTAGCGTTACTGTTGTATTTATTGTCATTTTATAGCTCCTAATCTAAATCAAAATCATATCTTTTTTAATACCATGTTTTATGTTTAGAGTTGATTAAAGCGCATCTTAAATTAAAGCGCAAGCACTTTTTTAGATTTTTTTTCATACCTGTATAAAAAGAAAGTATAGAATAAACCTATCGTGGATTTGCTTCAGTCAATCTCTCTAATAATTTTTCAAGTTCAACACGACGATAGCGAATGCATTTGCCAACCTGCGTAGCTTGTAACAGTCCCTTTTTTCGGTAGTATCTCAAGGTATTTGCCGGATTTTCTGTATTGATTCCATCGAGTCGAAGAAATCTGATAGCCTCTTCTTCAGTCAGAAGCTCTGGGCAAGCCGTAAAACCCCCGTTGCCGTCAGGCAAGACCGTTGGTGTTATCAACTGCGGACATTCCACATGTCTTTGTGGCGATTTGTGAGAACTATTCTGAGGAATCTGTCTATTCATTGGGATTTTTTATTTCTTGATTATATTACAATATGTTTTTCTTCTTATTTGCTTTCGAATAGTATGAGCCAATCGGCAGTTTTTACACTTAAGCTGTTTTCGTAATGCAGAACATTTAATTCCATTAAAAGCTCCATTTTCATCAAAGACGACATGCCATTTTCTGCAATCGGTTGGAACATAATTGAGGTATATAACATGGTCGTTAGCTTTTCTTATTTTGAAATACATTCTTGTGCTCCTTTAAGAACGTCACTGTAGATTCAGCAATAGTTCCCATTTTTGTCTGCCTTTCTACCTAAATAGATTTGGTTGTTCATATTCTTTGATTATCTCTGAAATAAAGCACCTGCCAGGGCAGAACTTCTGGAGCAAAGGATGCTGACATCCAACGAACCAACCATTCTCAACTCCAAAAGTGATAATAGCGTTCAGTTTCAGATAGCTATCGATAGGATTGCGGTTGTCTATATTTTGAATTTGATATCTGATCTCTGATTCACTTGCACCGATCCAGGAAAAGAATTGAGAGATTATTCGATATACTTCGAGTCGAACATTATCATAGAGGCTAAGTCTTAACCAACGCCTGATACATGGTGGAATTTCCCAGCCCTGGCTAAGGATTAACTTCTGTAGTTCATCCTGTCGAAGCACCTTCTTTTCAAATTCAGCATGAGTTTCAGCAAACCATTCGCCTGCCTCTGGAATTGTCGATGGTTCAATCATTGAATCATCTGGCCTTGGTTGTCTTGATAGTTCAGCAATATGTGTTCCATCCATATACAACAACTCTTTCGGTGTCAGAGAGATAACGAACCTACCAGTTGTGCTATTAATGGAGTTAATTAAAGGAATGAAATGGTCCCTCTGATATACATCAATATCGATGTTTTTGATACCATAGTTAGTCATTTGCTGGGCAAGGTAGTAATTCAGGGCCGGCATAAGTGGTGTCGGTAGGCCATCAAAAATGGCAGGCTGTATTAAAATTATGATTTCAGCGGCGGCGATGCCCTCCCTGGCATCTCCATTTCTGTTGCCACCGCAGTTAAAGATTATCTCAATGTTTTCAGCAGATATACCGAAAGTCTCTTCGATGTAATAGATAACTTCAAGCGCACTGACGCGGGCTGTTTCTATGTTATTTGAAATAATGAAAAAGACAATGAAGTAAATACGAAGCGACGATATATCAGGAATAGCAGAGAACCATGTTGAAATAAGCAAATCTTTGTTGCCGGCACGGCTCCGGAAGGTCTGGGCTGTATCATCATCGCCAACTTTTATTAAGATGGGCTCCCTGCTTGTGACAGCTTTATACAGCCGATACTTATCATTATGTATTTTAGTATTGTCCATTTAATATTTCTTTCATCCACTTAATATCTTGACTGTCCGGAAAGCCGGTAAACATCAATTTGTCACCCGAAGCATTGATTTCAAATACTTCTATATCCTGCCAGGGAAGAAAACGATTTAAATCTGGCGTTAGAAAATGTACGGTCTGATTACTGCTGGCCTGCCAGAGCCTGCTTTCACAGGCAAGTTCTTGTATATAAGGCCCGGCTATGACTAAATCGATATAGCTGAAGAAATGCCTGACATCTGTATTTTGACTGGTGATGATCTGATCGAACGGGAATCCGGTAAAGACCATAACAGTCTTTCCATGGCTTTTAACAGTTTCAGCAAGGATGCTGCATGCTTCGGCCTGTTCAAATGGTTCACCTCCGGAAAGTGTTATTCCATTAGTTTGCTTTATCTGGCAAAGCTGCTTGCCCAGTTCTACAGGATCGAGTAACTTTATAGCTTTGTGTGGATGGGTATGAGGATTGATACAGCCGGGACAATTCCGACGACATCCCTGTACCCAGACAACAGAGCGGATTCCAGGACCATTGACCTTAGACAAATGGCAGGTATTGGCAACATTAATTAAGATTTCTGGTTTCATAATGCGGTATCCTTAATTTCAAAGTGAATATTGCTGTTATTAAGGCAGGCATGAATTGTCCTTCCTTTCCGCAGTTGATGCATATGATCGAAAGCAAATCGCGAGAGAGGATTAATCAGTAACCTCTCTGTTGAGTTTAAGATTCCTCGCCCACCATCCCGGGTTTTAGCACTGTTGAGGAAATTCTCCTGAAGTTCTTGAGAGATGGAGAGTCCGACTCCGAACCGTTCTTTTAAGTAGTTATGCAGAGGAGCCAATTTCTTATCCAGAATAGATTTTCTGAAAGAATTGTCCGTAATTTTATTGAATACCACAATATTGTCGCCAAGGCGGTTCAGGAGTTCCGGGCGATTTAATTGTTGTATAAAATGTTCCTCAACTGCTTTCAGGAAATGCTGTTTGATTAATTCTTTGTCATCGGTCTCCGGCATTGAGGAAGCACCAATATTACTGGTGAAGATAATCACCGACTCTGAAAAGAATACAGTTTCTCCCCGGCTGTCCGTCAGTCTGCCATCTTCGAGAATCTGCAGGAATTTATCGAGGATTCTGCCGTGCGCTTTTGCAATCTCATCAAAAAGAATTACGCAAAAGGGTTTGCTTCGGATCGCATTAGTCAGCTGGCCACCTTGCTCAAAGCCCACATATCCGGGCGGGGCGCCTATCAGTTTCTGATCGCTGTGCTCGTGGTTGTATTCACTCATATCAAATCGTATAAAAGCAGATTCATCTCCAAACATAAATTCTGCAAGAGTTTTTGCCAGCTCGGTTTTCCCCACACCTGTTGGCCCGACAAAGAAGAGAGTCCCTTTGGGCTTGCTGCGTTTGCCTGAATATTGTAAGCCGGCTAATCCAAGATATGCCCGAATTATCATGGTGGCTACGTGATTTACTGCATCTTCCTGACCGATAACTCTTTTTTTCAGAAGCTCATCAACCTGACAGAGCTTTTCTTTACCCAATTCCTCCCATGGTGACCTTTGATCGCCGAGCTTATATAGATTCAGGAGTTTCTCTGGCGGTAGCAGCTCCGGTGTAAGCATTGAAAGAGAAAGCAACTGTTTCATATCGATAACTTTGAACTGATCTGTAAGGTCTGCCAAAACCTCAACCAGCTCATCCTGGCTTGCTGTACTTACCTGGCCTGCTTTAGGTGTTGATTTCGGCAATTGACAGCGGAGGTCATCGATATGACGGAAGAAGAAACCTTTACGTTCCAGCTGGCTCGGACAGGGAATAGTAACCAGCTTAACTCGTGGGTCAGATTGATATATGGAGGGTGGGATATTACCGAGGGTGTTTGTCAAAAGGATAAGCAATCCAGGATTTTTTCTAAGGGTATCGCTGTTGATAGATATGACCGGATTGTCGAGGATGCATTTTTTAAGCTGCAGGATCCAATTGCGCTCATTTGTATCAGGGTGGTCGGGTTGAGTGACCATGTGCTGGGTGTGGTCCAGTATCAGTACAGAACGCTCTTTTTGCAGTACCTGCCTGACAGAGGCCATGAGGTCGGCAGGGTCGGTATATAATTTACCGGTAGCGGCAGGTGTTGTTTGTGTCCCCATATCATAGGCCTGGCTGTTCTGGGTCTTACGGGTGGTATTGGATGCGTTTTGAATACCCTTTAAAAAACGATCCCGAATCTGGTCATCCTGAAATCGCAGACCGTCAATCTGATCCCATACGCCGGAGAGTGTAAAATTAAGATTCTGGTTATGCTCAATTATTCTGCGAAGATATTCAGGTAGAGCCACGTACTGCCGCTGTAGTGGATCATAAAAAATATCATTTACATTGCCCTCCATGATTATCAATCGCTTTATGGCAGCTTCGCGGGTAAAGGTCTGCTGCCATTCAGGGATAAATGTATTGTTTTGCATGATAATATTCCTTAACGAAGATTGATGTTACGGTTTCCAGTTGGAAGCTGCATTGCTCCTTTGGCTATCTTGTCAGGATTCTTCCAAGTAATCTGGTTTTCACTGAGCTTGATGGAGAATTGCTGCTCCAGCAGCTGGTCGATATGCTCCAGCTCTTTGGCGCAGGCCTTGCCTTCGTAGCCGTCAAAATCAAAATCCATTTTTCCATCCAGGTGCACATTAAAGGATGCTGTTTTACCGGAAGGTAGTTTTCCAAGCAGCCGGACGGTTTTATCGGATTCATTGTCACCTTCAAGACAGGGCGGCTGGACGATAAATCCTATATTGGTTAAGGTTGTTAAAAGACCCTGCACAACCTCTTTTCGTATAGTCTCATCAAAGTTCTTTTCCGATGCATTTTTGAGCATCTCTGCTGCCTGATGACAGGACTCTTCGACTTGCTTATACTGACCCTGCTGATAATGGTTGGTTGCGGTATCAATAAGCCTGCGAATCTGCTGTGTGGATTCATTAGGGCTTTGGCTCGATTCCTCCATATAGACCTCCAGCTGTTGTTTAACTTGTTCCAGGGTGATATTACCTTTGGCCTTTGCTTGAGAATCTTTCTGCAATTGTTCCTGGCTTGTATCGAGCATTTCCTGAATCTGTTTTCTCAAATTTTCGCTCAGAGATTTTGCTTTAAGCGGGTCGGTTTGAATCAGTTCAGAAACTTTTTTTATTTGAGGATGTAGTTGGCGAAGTTGCGGACCAATCAGTTGTTGGATAGCAGGATTATGTATATGCTTGAGCATATCAGTAGTATCATTCAATAATTCACCGGCTTCTTTTTTAAGCTGTTCAAATTTTATTTGTTTGGCCTGTATCTCGGCATTTGAGAAGGTAGTATTGATTTGTTCCTGAAGACTCTGAATAGAACTTAGAGCTTTGTCCGGCGAGGACTGGAGTCGGTCTTGGATACCGCTGATTTGTGACTGAAATGAAAGAATATTTTTTTCAAGCAGTTCTTTCATAACAGGATCCCTGGCTGAATTGAGTTTTTTCTGACAGGCATTTAAAAGACCTTGTGCCTGTTTCTTTAACCTTTCCTGTTGCAGTTGCTGCTGTCGCTGAGGACTTAATTCTGCTTTTCGATAACCATATGAGCTCATAGTGATTTCCTTTCAAATTTGAAAATTTTATAAATATTTAATTTGTCATTTTGATGCGTTTTTTAGATTTCTTAATTTGTTGCTTCTTAAAAAGAGAATGTTTTGTATCAAGTTGATCCAACCACTCCTGTTGTTGCTGAGATGCTTGTACCATTTTACATTTCAGCGTACCATCGGCCTGAGGGAAACAAATTACAGTCATTGATTGCCAAAGGTATTTACCGCGATCCGGTAGTACGTTCAAGTCAATCAATCTGGCAGATTCAGCCATAAACGGCTCTTTCTGTTTTTCAGCAAGTTGCCTGGCCTTATCTAAGCCTAAATGTGTACGTTTGTCGGGAAGTTGCTCTGGTTTAATTATCGGATTTTCGGGCCTACTTATGAGTGTGTCAGGTGGTACAGTGATATGTTCAGAAGTCACTTTATCAAAACAAAACTGTACACCATGCGTTTCAATTGCAGGGGATTTATTATCCGATTGTAAAAAAGAGGTATTGAGGCGGAAATTGGAAAAATCCAGAGTTGTTGAATTATCATTTTTTTCCAATAATCCTTTTTTAATCATCTGGTGGAGTACTGCTTCGATAAATACAGGGTCCATTATTCCCAGTCGCTCAGCAACCTCTTTAAGTGAAGGCAATTGATCCCTGAATTTCTCCATGATTTGAATTATTATCTGTTCGAGAGGATTGTACTTGCTAAGAGGTAGAATCATTAACTCTGCATAGACTAATTCATATAGCCAGTCGATAGTGGCATTAAAACAAGTTGATGTATCATTAGATTTTGTCAATAAGTGCTCTTGCATAACGTCTTCCTCCGTTTTCAGTGATTATTTTATAAATAGTGTCATAAACAGGTGTTTTTTTTATTTCGCCTGTATGGATGTCAGGAAGGTCTATTTGAGCATCTCGAAAAGTTCTGGCGGCACCGATGATAATAAGGAGTTTCTGTGCTCTGGAAAATGCAACATTGATTCGTCGATATTCTTTTACAAACTGTCCAAGTCGGTTGCTTCGTGTTGCACGAACCATGCTTACAATGACAATCGGCATTTCCATGCCCTGGAATTTATCAACAGTATTAGTCTTGATATTGAGGCAGTCAAACTGTTCGGGATGTTGAGTTCTTAACTCTTTCAGACGCTTACGAATGGCGCCGAGCTGGGCTCCATAGAACGTTATAATAGCAACGGGTCTGCGCATATCTGCGGCAATTACGTCATTTTCTCTGACTATAGTATCAGGAGAAGCAGGATGGCCGTTTATCTGAAATTTGCATTCTTTCATTTCTTCTATGGTCATAACGGCAGCGTTTGCCTGCTTTTGTCTGAGCCACTGTTCTAATTTAACTCCATGTTCACTTGATAATACCTGGTGTTTAAAAGGCGGCTGGAATCCACGTTTTTTTACAGCTTCATTGAGCAGTCTCAGACTTGCTACTATAAGCTCGAATTCAAGGCGATTAGCTTTGGAACTGCCTATCTGTTGTTCGAAAAAATATTTACCTGAGGGAGTTTTAGATGAATCTACCCAGAGCACGTGGCTACCTGGCTCAAGGAACTTACCTCCAAATCGGTCATATATTGTCAGATTATGCTCTTTGGTCTTGTGGAATTCATCAATATTATCCGGACATTTTAGTTGCCCGTCATAAAAAATATTAGTGACGTCCATGATTTGCTTATGGGAACGATATTGAACCTGAAGATACTGTTTATTTCCATCTGGTGCCTTTGTGAAAAGCTGCTCGAAATAACTGGTGGTAATAAGTTCTGCAAATCTGTTAAAATCTTCTGGTTTAATAGTACCATCCTCAAGTGCCTCAGTATAGCTGCTTTCTTTTTCCTTGAACATGGGGGGAAGCTGCCTATCGTCACCAATAAGAACAACTTTTGTCCCCAGCATCATAGCCATCAGAAGATCTAATGGTGTAGCTTTAGAGCTTTCATCAATAATAACAATATCAAAAGGTTTGAAATGCTCGCTATTATAGAAAGACCTTTGTCCTGCCTCCAGACAGGTTAATCCAACAACATTGGCATTAGTGACATATAGTTTCATTAAATCCATATTTTTGGCAGTCCCAGGCAGATCCAGTTGCTTGATCCAGAACCTTTGAATTGTATCCCAGATTTGTTGATATTCATTTTGAGTCTCAATATGCTCAAGCCACTGCTGAAATTGACTTTTTCTTTCTTCTATAGCATTTTTAGATATCAATGGAGCAGGTGTTGGGCTATCGAGGTCGGGACAAGCTGCCGGCCAGTATTCCTGCCAGCGCATCTTGATTTGAGAATATTGCTGCTGTAAGGAAATAAGCTGATCATTAATTTGGCTTTCATTAGTATCGAGTTGTTCCTTTTCAAAAAGAGTTTGCTGGAGCTGTTGTTGATATTGTTCCTGTTGCTCTCCTACTTGATTGTTAATAGTCGCCATTTTTTCTTTAAGCAGGTATGAGCCGGAGGTGAGAAGTTTTTGAACAGGACCTGTTAAAGTCTGGCAGAGCGCTCTTAAGTTATTTAAAAGTTTGCCCCATTTAGCTGAAGGAATAAGAGAAGCAATTAAATCATCAAGATGTGAAAACGATGCAGTTCCGTATGTATTAATTAAGGCTATCTGAAAAAGTCGACAGAGTTCTGCCCATTGATTTTTATGTTTTTTCTGTTCCTTTTTAGTCAGTTGAGTGAGTTTAAAGGCTTGTTCCGCTAAATCTTCAACATTACGACTGAGGTTGATAGAATTTTTTAATTGTTCAAGGATTACCCATTGATTGTGAGAACGCATGTCTAAAAATGGCGGCAGTATTTTTGATTGTATAGTAAGGACGCTCTGAATCTCCTGGATTAAATGATCCAGTTCATTATTAATTGATTCATCAGATATCAATTCGGTTGAAGGACAACTTCCTTTAGTGTTATCGATCCATTCTTGTAGTTCTACTAAGGCTTTGTTCCTCCGATTCAGTTGATCTATCTGTTGTTGTAATGCATTAATTTTATCAGACAAGATATTTTGTTCTTGCTGGATTTGTTGCTCATGAGTTTCACGTTCTTTAATCTGTTGTTTCAAGGTTGCTGACTGTGATTCAATGGCACTGAGCCTCTGTATAGCTTCTGATCCCTGTTGCAGTTTTTCATTCGACTCAGCGCGCTGTTGTATTTGATTTAAACATGTATTCTTAACTACTGGTAACCATTCTTTAAGGACTCCATCTTTCAAAAAGCACTGGATATCTTTTTCAAGGCGGTCGGGATTGCCATAGCGAATCATTCGGATCCAGGGATCATTTGTTAGATATATCATAGCATTATCAACCGCGGTGTTAGCCTGGCTGGAAACTAATACTCGCTGACCGCGTCTGCAGGCTCGACGGCATAACTCTGAGATGATTTGTGTTTTTCCGGTTCCTGGAGGACCCTGAGTAAGCATAATATCCACATCTGCCATTGCCTTTTCGACAGCAGTTCTTTGGGCATCATTAAGTGGTATAAAAGATTTGTTATTTTTATAAATAGGACCTGTTTTAGGCGAATTTGCTGCATTCAAAATATCGAACAGCCAGTATTGCAGGAACAGATTATGACCCTGTCCTTTTGTAAAACGCTGTATAGCATAACGTGCACTGAAGATAGGTTTCATGTCACCCGATATGGAACTCATCAAAAATCCCTCATCGGGAATGTTTTGTATATCAGCTCCTTCTTCCTGGTTAATAGAAATAATTCCTAAATCCTCATCCTTTAGATCAGGTTTATCTTCTATATCAAAAGTTAGAGCATCAGGATTAACAGATTGAGTTTTAATAAGCTGACCGAGACGTATAGGATTTATCTTTCTTTTAGGATATGGCTGCCAGGAGTCCGAACTTTGCGAATCTGATAATGATGTAATCGTCATAAGTACATTTCGCGTTCGGTGTAATTGATTTAGTATTTCATCATCTTTGACTAAGAAACAGACCGTTCCGTTTTCTGTTCGTCCATATTTGTAATAACGAAGGGCTATTTGTCTGTTCAATACCAACTGCTCCTGCCAGTCTAAATAATCCAGCCATTGCTGCAGGAGTAAATTGACTTTGTCATGGACCTTAGGTAGTTGTAAAAGGGAATCAAAATCTGACTGCTGCATACGTTGTCCATTTATCACCGTTATTATTTGACCTGATACATATTTTTCAAATGGACGAGGTGGAATATGTGCAGTTAAGGCGCATTTATCAACTACAAGAGTTCCCTGTTTACGATAAGCGCTAAAAATGGGAACTCGGCCATTTGCAGCAAAACCTATGGCCAGAGGCCCATCTACTGGCGGCCTGAAGACAAAACGATGGAAACCATCAAAAGAGGAATAAGCCGTTATAATTGATCCAGGCATCTCATGAGGCCATACTTTTTCAATATATGCTTCAACTATATCCTGAGCGTGTTCAAGGCTGAGTGCCGTCCGGTTCTTTTCAAGAAAGGCAGTTAATTCTTTTTCATATGCAGGCCTTTTTGTCTTGAAATCAAGACATAGGTTTTCAACTATAATGATGCCTGAAGCCACTGGGAAGGTAATCTCATCAGTCGACATTAGATGTCTCCTCTCATAAAAAAAACCTCAATAAGATAGTTTATACTATATGTGGCAACCTTAATGATGATATTCTTGTTGGCAATCATGTCGTTATTAGTGACATCGTATGTAATGATTTCTGTCATAGGGAATTTCACTTTCACTTTTTCCTCGTCCGATTATAGAAATATTTATATAGACTGATGTAGGCAAGAGCCAACAGCAAGGCAGCAATGGCCACACGTCCATGAGAAGGAGTGTTTTGAAGTGGTGAAAGCCAATCATAAAAGAATTGATAAAGATGGCGAAACCACTCAATAATCCGGTCCAGCCGGGATAAGGCCAGGACTATTAAAATCGCAATAAAAATCTTTTTCATAGAAAGATTGGGCATATTGGTACCTCCATCAATAAAGCGACAATTTTCGTTGACGACGCAATAATGTGCTGAACTGCATGTATTCTAATTTGGCCAATAGATCAGGATTCAATCCTCCCTCACGGCAGCAGGCTTTAACCGCTTCTCTGAGTTTATAATCCCTACATAGAAACACAATTATGGCAAAATCAGTCTTTTCATATTTAGCGGCATTAGCCAGGACGTTGGTCGTACTAAGGGTGATCTCGAAAGCCTTTCTTGTGCCATCGTGGGCGACAGTTACAATATCAGAGGTCGAGCCAGAATCACCGCGTTTAACTTCAGGCTGAATACTTTTATTGCGAGGATCTTTGGAAAGCAAAAAGCAGACTAAATTCACATAAAAACTATGCTCAATAGAGACATCCCGCTTATACAGATAAGGCATATCGAAAGCTTCAAAAGTGATCAGATTAGGAATTAAATATATAGTAGAACCAGCAGAAGATCTGAAGAAAAATCCTTTTTCACATCCTTCAAGTTGGGCATTCTCAAATGCCCGGGCAGATATTCCTAATCTTTTAATTCGCACACTAACGCTACTGAATGGATAGCACAAGATGTCCCAAAGAAGCTTAATAAGAATAGGGCTAAGACCGGATAGTAGTGGATTCCGATTTTTAGTTATAGATGTCACAGCATTATTCTTATCTTGCCCAGCATCAGATGTATAAGGAGGATTTACCTCTTCTCGTTTTGGTATCTCAGTGAGTGGATGCCAATCTTTAATGTTAAACCAGATACAGTTATGTTGATTTTTCATTGGTTAGTCCCCCTCAACGGATCAGGGATCATTGGGATGGTCCCATGTACTGCATAAGGAAAGGTTGTTGGACAGAAGCATACTGCTTCGCGGCATTTAAGCCTTCCGAGCATAGCTGCTTGGTCCTGTGTCAAGCCCATTGCCGATGCAATTTCAGACTGATTATTAGTTCCTCTCATTCCTCCAACTACCAGCCAATTGTTGCAGAGCTGTTTGACATCGTCACAAATTGGTTCCACGAGTTGGTCAATGAAAATTATTCCCCGACCGGTACTTCTTAGTACAGATAATAGATGGAGCCAAATACTTGTTTTGGGGCCAGAGCCAAAAATATTGTCCGGCTTACTAATAAATTTGCTTGAATCCTCAAAAACAATAATACTGTTTAATGAGGTTGTCTCTGCTTTATAGAGTGATTTGAAATACAAGTAATTCAGTAAGAACCAGCCAAGGAAACGTGACTGTGTTGTAGTCAGATATCGGCATTGGAGGATATAGTTTCCGGTAAATAAAGCATCAAGCGGTAATCCTGACCTTGTTGCAAAGAGATTATTTCGACCAAGGAGTACATCTAAAGCAGTCCGAGCGCTTTCCAAATATTGTGTACGTTTATTATTTTTAGTATCACAAAGATCCAAAGCCATTTGGATATCCTTCAAGCACAATGGAGTATGAATTCCTGTTTGTTCGATATACCTCTGTCTTTGTGCCAGTGCGAGATCACAAGCCTCAAAAAGACAACTCAATCCGAATTGCAATCCCGTGGCATAAGCGACACCCTCCATTACCGAATGCAGATACAAAGGCAGTTTGTCTTCATCCCAATCAGTATCAAAACGAAGATACTCAGGCAAAACAACATTTGATTGTAATGTCTCTGCCCGATATTCCCATGTACCTTTGGGATCAAGAATCAGAATTGGAACATTGAGTTGCCTGAGCTGGTAAAATGAAGCTGAACTTTTGCCTCCACCTTGTGGGCCTAATACAAGCCAAAGTAGGCAGTAGGAGTACGGATCGGCATATAATGAAATATTATTATTGTACTGATTAAGAATGTGTACACCAACACCACCGTTCAAGATTTGGCTGGCAGTTGGATAAGGCATAAAAGGATCATCCAATTCCATTGCTCGATCTTTGTAATTTTCAATCAACTGCAGGAGTTCAATCCTAAATTTATTTCTTGTTTTAGTTGTGGTGCCCAACCGGGCGAGCTTGAACTTTCGCTGTATAGATACATCTTCCCAAAGATTAAATTCGATAAGCTTCTGTTTGATATGCAATAGTTCCGGATCATGCCTGAGAGTCTTAAAAGGCTGAATATCTTGATTAGGATCTGGAACATAAAAATTGAAATCTTTATTCACGTTTCGCATAGGTATTGGCCTCCAAAATGAAGTTGATCTTGTTGTAAGGTGTATATGAAATACGAGCCTTGGATGAGATGGATTGATTGTTAAAAAAATGTACATGCATGCAAGCAGACAGCGGGATAAAAATGCAATAATGATGAACGAAGTTGCAAACGTAGTACATTTATATTTATTCATCATTTGGCCTCTTTTCTTTCTGAGATGGCAATTGTGAATCATCAACAAATGGAGAGAGCATTATTGTAAGTGTTTGTTTTAATAACCGGCTATGTTCTGCCTGTTTCAAGCAATCTGGACAAAGATGACTGATACTTGCATCTGAATTCGTAAATTGTCGAGTATGTTTTTTACAGATACTTCTTCCGCAGTTGTCACACCGGCTGGAACATAGTGTACAATAGAGGGACATTGCTTCTGCTTGGTTTATACTTATCTGGCCTTGAGTTAGTAAATCAGCAGCTTCTGCTATACAAAAAGGGCATTTCCCACCAAGACCCGGTTGTGTATTAGTAGGCTCAATGGCATAGATAAAATGATTGCACCCACATGGAATCCCTTCTTTATTTCCGACTGTTATAACTCCGCCTGTAGGGGTTTCTAAAAGCCTTTTGTCTGTACATATATTCTGAGTAAACATACCTGGTATAGGCTGTTCATCTCTGTTAATTTCAATTAGATTGCAACCTGCTTGGGGGTCATAATGGTTGTCTAAAGTGTTATTGGTTTGTGTTCGATTTACAGTGAGATTCTGCCTGCGGCGTGTGCAGTATTTAATAATATTATTTAGCAACTTAAACATTTTTTTACACTCCATAAATCTAAAATGACCAGGGAAATGAGAATAAATTATGCCATAATAGCTCTATTAATCGATATGCTGTCATTCCAATAAAGAAGAGAACAACAACGAGAACAGGAACTAAAGCAATAAGTGGGGTATTGATAACTATACCCTGCAGTAAGGTATTTAATTTTTCAATTATCTTATTGAACATATTCTGCTCCGAATTATTGTTTAATTAGTTGTTTTTGAGGATTATAAATCGTTGTTATGTCTCCTATTATTCCTTTCCAATGGAATTCTCTATGACTTTTTCATAATTCGTATCTAATGACCAAATAATTGTATTTTTCGTTAAGTACATATACTGAACCGGTTTTACTAATTTGCTCCCCCCAGAAGGATTCTGTAAGAATATATGGAGCATTCCAGAGACATCGCCTGAGAGTGAGTATTGTTTTGGCTAAGGTATTCTGTGTCATGCTAGCCACATTGTCGAAAATCCTTGGGATTGTTTCCTCACATATAGGCATCTTGGGATGCTCGAGCATGTAACGCAGTAATTTAAGCCTTTCTCGACTGAAGTTTAAGCATTGGCAGTCTTCCAGTTTAGTATGTGCGTCTGGATCTATTCTTGCTTTAAGGATGCGTTTTGTATAATCAAGAACAACGTCATAATCCTCAACTTGTAAAACCTCTATCTTATCTTTTGAAAGCACCTTACCATTTGCTACTACAATTGTTTTAAATGGAATTGGTTCTATATAAATGTCGTTTAGATCTATGTCACTACTTATTGTAGAAAGTTTTATTCTAATGCTTTCATTTTCTTTTTTGCAGATTTCAAGGCGCAAGCTCTGTTCGTCCAGTGATCGCTGGATTTGTTGGGTCTGCTTATCAAATTGTTCTTGACTGTTGTTTTTCATTTGGTCAGAAAACTGGTTTATAAACTTAATCTTTTACATTCTTTTCAACTGTAGAAAGCTATGCTACAATATGCAAAATACTGAATCCCTATGTGGTTGTTCAAGAAGAAAAGATTATGTAAGGCCTTTTCCTTACTATACTTACAGCTGCTTGGGGAAAATAAACAAAAGACAAAAAAGTATTTATGTCATAATCCCCAAAATACGGGGACGATAAAAAAAATGACAAGTGTATGGCCAAAATTTAGAATTTTTGCGGTTAAGGATGGAATATCTTCTGGCTTGCTGATTGAGCGTCAGATGACACACGATGCACCTACTGAGAAAATATATTGTTGGTTGACGGTTGCAGAGGGACTAGCTCCAACAGAGGAAATTATGAAGGCCTGTGGAAACATTCATGAATTAATATCGGGAGAATGCAACAGAAGTTTCATGAATCTACTGATCGGATTTACAACCTTTGCCCACCACACTGGGAAGTTGAAGGTTCCAACGGAAACTTTAAACAAGTATCTTACAGGAAAGCAGTGTCAGCGCATTATAGACCATTTCTGTGAACGTGGTGACGTGATTCTAAGGGACTTCTTTATCAATCCTGAAACCTTTAAGGACACAGTTTTAAGAAAAGAAGATAATAAGGAAAACCTAATTGGTAGTGCTTTGGAGTTTCGTGTTATATCTCCTCATGACATTATAAATATTGGAGACGGCTACTTGAAGCAGATAGACCATGTTCTTAAAGTTGGTTATGGAGATCCTGAGTGGTTTCGAAGAGAAGGACCTATAGCAGTAGATTTTGCTAGGATGGTTTATCCACGTCAAATGCTTTTAGAAGAGCTGAAAAAAATGGTTTTGAATAATTCATTTTCCTTGCTTGAGGGTCAGCCAGCGACAGGAAAAACCGTGTTGGTTCGTCAGTTAGGTTATGAATTATGGCAAAGAGAAAAACTATCAGTATATTGGTTCGATGGAGCGGTACGGCGTGACTTCAACGTGGATCATCTGATCAAGGAGATAAATAGTATCTTGGGAATATGTATTATAGAAAATATTCACATTAATACACCACAATACCAAGCAATATATTATTCTGTTGTTAAAGACCAAAACAGACATGTTTTGTTTACCGCACGGACATCTTTCAAACATTCAGAAATAGAAAAGCAGTGGAAAATTTCAGATTTAAAGCATATGACCTTAAATCCTTTTGATCAGGTCGACGAAATCATAACCCATTTTGGTCGTAGTATCACCAGTATTGGTTTGAAACTGGGTTTGGCTATAGAAAATTACTATTCAATTAAGGGAGTATCAGAGAAGAGCTTCTGGATTTTAGGTTATGCGTTAAAGGGTTATGTCGAGGCAAATGGTGAAGGGGAACCAAAGAATTGGATTAGGGATGGCGTAGATAAAGATCTTAAGGAATTAGAACGGAGGAATACATGTTTCCCAGAAATCATGGTTTCCCTATCTCCGCTCTATCAAAATGAAGTGCGTACAGAAGAGCAATTCTTAATTAAGATTCTAGGCTTTGACTTGGCGATACTGAAACAATTAGTTTGCGCTGGTGAAATAACGAGCCAAGAAACAGAAGAAGGATATGTTTTTTACGGATTACCGCACTCAGCTCTAGCTAAACTATACTGGGAGTATGGAAGGGTATATAGGAGACGTAAAGATCTTCCAGAATACGAGGAATTTCTATATAGTTATGTCACATCAGATGTGCCAAATGCTTTAGAAGCAGCAGTAAAAGGACATATGCCTATTAATAGAGCATTACCGTATAGACTGGAAAATGAGGGTCAACTTGTTATAATACACCCCAAAAACTGGGCGCATAGTTAAGGTAGATTTGTCGCCTGAGACGATAACGTATTCAGTCCCGTAAGGGACGCCTTAGGTGGAGACAGATTTATGAAAAACAAAAGACGTAA
>Ga0315543_1000056_pt1 | contig 135081 bp, 112 predicted proteins | sample SalMarSW160210MG_2_FD_203098 | JGI IMG/M metagenome (GOLD analysis project Ga0315543, IMG submission 203098) | Salt marsh sediment microbial communities from the Plum Island Ecosystem LTER, Massachusetts, United States - Salt Marsh Sediment SW1601-210 ...
TTCCAACAACAAATAGATTATCGGTTAAAGGGAAAAAGATAACCTACTCTTTCCCGGCACATTCATTTGTGCAAATAAAAGTGAAAATAAATAAGTAAGCGGGAATATAATCACTATAAACAGGATGGATACATCATGAAGACTGGATTGTCAAGTTTGTCCATATCAGTCTTCTTGATACAACTTACCTACAACCAAGCTACAACCCAAAGTCTAAATAGTATGTAAAATCGTAAAAGTTGTATAGCTGTAAGATTTGTAACATGAAAGACTTAAAAAATTCTAAAAAAACGCAAACGTTTTATATAGATGTTTTCGAAAGCCTAAAATGATTGTAGGCCTGCTTACAGTTCATATTCATATCAGCGGCATCAATTCCCTGAAGGAAAAAAGAAGAATTGTAAAGAGCGTCATTGAAAGACTGAAAAGCAGGTTTAATCTTTCCGTCTCTGAGATTGAAAAGCAGGACAGCCGTTCGCAGGCGGTTATAGGGATAGCACTGGTTTCCAACGACGGCTCTTTTGTGGGCAGGCAGCTCGATACGGTAATTAAATTCATCCGCCGTGACGGCAGATTTCGCGTGGGGCAGATTGACCGAGAGGTGTTCTCCTGAGTTTTGCTAAAGGCTGGCCAGGTCAACGGTGAAAATAACTAATTATCCAAAGAATAATCGTTAGCAGAAGAGAAATCAGTATGCAACTTGTTATTGGCAGAAATACGTGCCAGTTTTTGGACCCGAAGTGCAAATCGCCGGGCAGTCTAAAAAAGCCGAGTCGGCCCAGAAGCAAAAACATCATCCCGAAGGCAACTATTATGATGCCGAAAAGAATCAGCCATTTGCCGAACTGTCCGGGTCCGAATTCCATCGCTAAATAATCTCCTGCTAAAGCTGGATAATATAAGATTATAACATTTCCCCGGATTATTCAATCCACTAAAATAGTGTTATGGCTAAAAGCAAACCCGAAGTGCATATAGGAACGTCGGGGTGGCATTACAACCACTGGAAAGAGAAATTTTACCCGGCCGGGCTTGCGAAGAGTAAGTGGTTTGAATATTACGCGCGGCATTTTGAAACCGTTGAGCTGAACAATACTTTCTACCAGCTTCCCAAAGAACAAAGTCTGCAGAGGTGGTATGAGCAGGCGCCGAAGGATTTTGTTTATTCGGTAAAGGCGAATCGATTTATCACCCACATAAAAAGGCTCAAAGACTCGCGCGACGAGCTTAAGCGGTTCCGGCAGAGAGTCGGCATATTGAGGGAAAAACTCGGGCCGGTTCTTTATCAACTGCCACCGTCTATGCGCAAAGACCTGGGCCTGTTAAAGAACTTTCTAAAGCTTCTTGGAAGGAAGAAGATATGTATTTTTGAATTTCGCCACGAGAGCTGGTTTTCGCAGGATTGCTACGAATTACTAACAGATTTTAATATCGGCTTTTGTGTTCACGACTTGAAAGGTATGAAGGTCCCACGGATTGTAACTTCTGATGTAATTTACATTCGTTTCCACGGCCCAGCCGAAAGATACGCGGGCAATTATTCCAAATCAGCGTTGCAAAGGTGGGCCGAATGGATAAAGGAAAATCTTAAAGGCAAAAAAGCAGTTTACGTTTACTTCAACAACGATTACAACGCATACGCCGTCCAGAACGCAAAAAAGCTTAAAGAACTGATAATATAATTGGCAAGCTGAGAGTGAAAGATAAAATTTTGTGTTGAGGAATATATGGGCGAGATAGCGGTTGATATTGTTTTGTTGCCGGACGAGAAAATGACAGGCCGGGCTATTAAGGCGAATGCCGAGCTGATAAAGATAGCAGGCAGACAAATCGTTCTGAATGAGGAAGATTGCCTGCCGCATATTTCGCTTGCAATGGGCTGTATTGACCGCAAGGTTGTTGAAACTATTGCAAAAACTATTGAGAGTATTGCAAAGGAGTATGGTTCGGGAGTTGCGAAGCTCCGCGTTACAGGCGTTCATATTGGAACAAATTCAATTGGCGAGAAAGTGTCATCTCTTGTTATTGAGAATACAAAAGAGCTTCAGTTACTTCACGAGAGGATTATGCGGGACTTGCAGCCTTACTTTACCTATGACGTTACGGCCGATATGATATATGGCAACGAGGAAGTTGCCCACTCAACGTTGCTTTGGATAAGGGACTATCCGAATAAATCGAGCTTCGTAAACTTTTTACCCCATATAACAATCGGTTACGGCGAAGCAGGGCCGATTGAGTCTACAATAGATTTTACCGCTTCAAGGCTTGCTTTATGCCATTTGGGAAATCACTGCACGTGCAGGCAGATTCTCGCATCGGTTGAGCTTGAAAAAACTTAAAAAAGTAACTTCAGGAACAGCAGTAGGGGATCAATCGAGAACTTTCAGGCCGCTTTCGATAGCATATTCACGGACTGATTCGACCTCTTCCTCGGTAGGTCTGCGATTTATTTTGGGATTTGAGGAGGCTTTGTAACAGGGGTGATATTGGTCCATTATGTTAATTGTTGTTTTTGGGCTAATCTCATCGACAAGAAAATCTATTATTTTAAAGCTGCCCGCTAAATTATTCGGCAGAACAAGATGTCTTACTAACAGGCCTCGTGTCGCGAGGCCGTTTTTTGTTTTCAAATCACCGACCTGCCGATGCATCTCTTTGACAGCCAGGCGATTTATTCGCGGGTAATCGGGTGCGCCTGAAAGCTCTTTAGCGACTTTGCTGCCTGAGTATTTCATATCGGGCATATATATATTAATGTATCCTTTTAACAGTTTCAGCGTCTCCACGGAGTCATAGCCGCCCGTGTTGTAAACAATCGGCAGATTTAGTCCTTGTGCCCTGGCTATGTCAATGGCCTCTGCAATAGGCGCGGCAAAATGAGTGGGGGTCACCAGATTTATATTACTGCATTCGAGCCCCTGCAGAAGCAGCATGTATGCCGCCAGTTCGTCGACGCTGCACTTGGAGCCCAGTTTGTGATGGCTAATCTCGAAGTTCTGGCAGAATATGCATCCCAGATTGCAGCCGGAAAAGAAGATTGTACCTGAGCCGCCGGGGCCGACGAGTACGGACTCTTCTCCAAAATGTGGTCCCGAGGAGCTTACCTTTGGTTTTTGGGTCAGGCCGCAAAATCCGTCCGTCCTTCTGCTGCGGTTAACCTTACATTTGCGCGGGCACAACGTACAGGGATTCATTTTGTCCCACAGGGCTCGCACGGCCGGACGACATTTTCTTTCTTTCACAAAACCCATTTTTTACTATTATGAAAAATCTATTAAGTTTATTCTCACACGGCTGTTTTCAGAAGCTCAGGCATTATCATCCAGTTGATGCGCCATTTTTCTTCTTCGCGTCTCTCCAGGCAAACAATTCCGCCTTGTTTGAATTCGACCACCTCGGCAGTTTCACGGCCCGCTACAAGCAGCGAAGCCAGTTTACTTAAAAAGGGCAGATGCCCGACTATCATAATGTCGTCTTCAACCGATGAAATCTCATTTTTCAAGGCGGAAACATCGTCGTTTGGCGACAGCCCTTGACGCTGCAAAATCCCTTTTTTCGCCTTAACTACGCTTGCCAGTATCTCGGCTGTTTGGGCCGCGCGTGTTTTCCCGCTATGCCATAAACAATCGACGTACAGGGACAGGGGCTTTATAAATTCCGCTACTTTACGTACATCGCTTCGGCCTTCTTCGGTTAGTGGCCTGGTCGGGTCGGTTTCTTTCGTCGCTGCTTTTCCATGTTGTACAAGATATAGCTTCATCCTAAACTTCCCTTCGACATAATTTGGCCGGTTCATTATAGGATAGAGTGTTCGGTTCGACAATTCTTTGTACTAAAGGGGCCTGATTTTAATGGTTTCCCCGGCAAAAAAACGGCGTTTCTACCCTGAAAATCAGCATTTGAGAAAATTTTTTAACAAAAATCAGAATTGTGTTGACACAGAGTACTCTGTAATATAGAGTGCTCTGTAAAAGAAGTAGTTATTCAGTCGGAAAGGAGAAATGGCAAATGAATCCGGACAACCAGCAGGCTGTTGATACTCTGGAATTAATCAATAAAACAACTTCTCAAACTCGAAGGTCCGTCGCTGCAAAATACTCCAGCCCTCACATCATACTCTGGGGCTGTATTCTCATTGCCGGCTACCTGCTTAGCCATTTCTATCTAAGCTGGGTTTGGGCAATCTGGATTACGCTGGGCTTGTTCGGTGGGCTGGGAATGTATTTAATATTTGGTTACCAGAGACGCAGGGGCTTTCCAACCAGGAACAGTCAATATCTTCAATTTTGGTGGCAGGTGTTTGCATTCTGGACGGCTTTTTATGCGTTTATTTTTATCTCTTTGTATCTGTTCAGGCCCCGAAGTGGAATTGTTCTGAATGCTTATATCATCCTTATGATTATGCTCGCTTACATCGTCCAGGGAATCTGGAACAGAGAATTTTTTATGATTGGTTTGGGCGTTGTCATCTCGGCCGCGACTATTATCGGTGTTAAATTAGTGCCGATAGGGTTTTATTGCTTTTGGATGGCATTAGCGGCGGGAGGGGTGATGGTGGCGACCGGAATTTATCTTCATATAAAGTATCGATAACAATGGCAGAGTTTAACGATATAATTCATCAGCCCGTGCGTTTGCAGATTGTCTCCGCATTAGTATCTCTGCAGTCCGGCGAAAAAGCTGATTTTGCCTATTTAAAGAAACTTCTCAAGCTTACCGACGGCAATCTCGGCGCTCATCTGAGTAAACTCGAAGAGGCCGGTTATGTAAAGATTGAAAAAACCTTCATTGCTCGTAAACCGCGAACGTTCATCAATATTAAAGGCAGGGGCCGTGACGCCTTCGATGAGCACATCATAACACTTAAGAAAATCATTGGCGGCAAGGAAAGTCGAAAGCATAACACAGGAGAGGATAGCAAGTGAACCGGGCGGAAAAATGGCAAAGCAGACTCGAATGGCTAACACGAAAATGGTGGTTCTATTTGCTATTTGTTTTACTGCAATTTGTTGTTCCACCTTATGCATCAAAGGGCTATAAGTTCCCCGAAGAATGTGCAGATGTAATATCCCATGCATTAGGCAATGCTGTAATTTACCAACATTATCAGTTTTTTCCAATTTTCAAAATAATCCCAATTATATTGTTGATTGGAATCTTCGTTTTTCGAAATAAGCTGACTCGTTTATTTAATATCTATGTCAGCATATCGTATGCCCTCTTTGCTTTTGGTCAAAATGTAGCGTTAACCGAAAAATATGGAGTTGCCATCTGTACCATCAACATTGTAATGTTTCTTTTTGTTGCTGCTTTTTGGGCCTGGGAAGCGGCCGTTATGCGAAACGACTTCATTCTTATTAAACAATCTGCCTGGCGGTACTGGATTGCGCCTTTGGCCGTACTGGCATTTTGGTATCCAATCAAAAGACAAACACTAATGCCGGACTTTAATCCAGCTTATATATTTACAAACGTTGCGGGTGTAACCTTTTGTATGATGACGCCGGTTTATGTGGGATTGCTTACTTTATGCTGGCCGAAAGTCAATATGGCAACTTTGAGGGTAACAAGTCTCGTGGGTTTGATTATCGGTTTATACAATATGCACTTAAATTTTGTGATAAACCCAGGCAGGTACTGGTGGAACGGTGTATTACATATACCATTGCTTGTCATTTCGATATATGCGCTGGTACTTTCACTGAAAAGAGTCAAGAGTGATGTCGTAGCCTAATCTGCACAAGTGGAAGTGGTTATGTGAATTTGGCTTAGACCTCGCTGCCGGCAATTGTCCCGAAGGTTATATCCAGTTCGCTGCGGTCTTTGATATCTTCTATTTTTCCATCAGTCAGATAGACCACGCGGTTGGAGGCGGAAAGCATCTTGTGGTCGTGGGTTGCGCTTATGATTGTTACACCCAGCTCGTCTTTAAGGTGCTGGAGCATTTCAATGATTTCCTGGCCGGTACTTAGGTCGAGGTTGCCCGTCGGCTCGTCGGCCAATATGATGGCAGGGTCGTTTGCAAGGGCACGTGCGATCGCGACTCGCTGTTGCTGTCCGCCGGAGAGCTGGTCGGGTCTGTGGTCATAGCGCTCGCCCAGGCCGACACCGTCGAGCAGTGCCCGTGCCTTGCTGTCTGCCTCTTTGTCGGGTATACCGCCAAAAATCATAGGGAGCATAACATTTCCGAGCGCGGTCATTACCTCGATGAGATTGAACGTTTGAAAGATGTAGCCGATTTTACGGCAACGCAGATAAGCGACCTGCAGCTGGTCCATTTCTCCGACGTTGACGCCGTCGATGTATACTTTTCCTTCGGTAGGCATATCTAATCCACCGACGACGTTGAAGAGCGTACTTTTTCCGCTGCCGGATGGGCCCATAATGCTAAGGTACTCACCACGATAAACATCGAGACTCACACCTCCGAGCGCCCATACTTCTTCCTCACCCATCATATAAAGGCGTTTGACATTTTGAGCGGAGATAATCACATCACTTGATGACATCGGCCTTTCCTTCTGTTATTTCGAGTTCGTCTCGTTTTTGATAGCGTTCGACCTGCCCGTCACGTATCCACGCGATGCGGTCGGAGACCGAGAGCATTTTATGGTCGTGTGTCGCGGTAATAACCGTAACCTCTTCCGATTCGTTTATTTCCTTGAGCAGCTCGATAATCTGGCGTCCCGTCTTGACGTCGAGGTTTCCGGTCGGCTCATCGGCCAAAATAATGGCAGGGTCGTTGGCTAGTGCTCTGGCGATGGCGACACGCTGTTGCTGTCCGCCCGACATTTGTATCGGTTTGTGCAGGATGCGGTCACCGAGTCCAACCTTTGTGAGCAGTTCGACGGCTTTGTCCTGCGCGTCGGCCTGAATCATACCGGCAAAAAGCATCGGCAGCATCACGTTGTCGAGCGCGCTAGCAACGGGAATAAGGTTGAATGTCTGAAATATGTAGCCGATTTTATGGCACCTCAGCCAGGCCAGCTCGAAGGTATCCAGCGCGGCAATATCGACCTCGTCGATAAATACCCGGCCCTCATTTGGCTTATCAAGGCCGCCAATCATATTAAACAGTGTGGTTTTTCCCGAACCACTGGGCCCCATTATGGCTACGTACTCTCCGCGTACGACGGAAAAGTCGATGTTTTGCAGGGCGTGCAAAGGCTGGCCGCCGCGATAGTAGGTCTTTCTGACGCCGACGGCTCGGACGACATGCGTTGTCAATAGTGCTTCTATCTCTTCTTGTTGTTCGCCGGTCTGATTTATCGTTTCGTCCATAGTTTTACTCTATTGTTTCAGTAGCATCATATCTCAGAGCGCATCGCGTCAACGGGTTGCATTTTGGCGGCCCGCCAGGCTGGATATAAAGCGCTGAGGATAGTAAGTGTTACACCTGTTAACAGGCAGATTACGACAAGCCTGACGAACGTAACACCCGGCATCAGCCGCCACGTTTCAACTCCATAGATTGACAGTCCCTCGAGGAATGCTAGCCCGACTCCGAGGCTAAGCCCAATCAGCGTACCGACACATCCCTGGAAAATACTTTCGAGCAGGTACAATTTGACGATGAAAGAGTCCAGTGCCCCCAGACATTTCATCGTGCCGATTTCCCGAAATCTTTCCGTAACGCTCATAACCATAGCATTCAAAATTCCCACGAAGCTTATAAGCAGCGCCAGTCCGACCATCCACCATGTTTGCACGCTGGCATCGGAGTCAGCGGCGTCGAGTATTACGCCTTGTTTTATTAATTCCTCGACCATTTCCGGTGAGCCTCGCTGTGGTACGTTTCTGCTGAGCGTATCCGAGCAGAGAATATACATCAGAAAGGCCAGCGCAAGGATGATGCCGCTGGTAACGAGCATCGAGCGCCACCATCGAATTCGGATATTTTTCCAGGCTATCTGTGCCGCCTTCCTGAGCGGTAGCTGGTTTTGTCTCTGGCCCGTTTCTTTCATTTTTTGCCTTTACCCATTAACATAGCCACCAATCCTCTGGACATTAACATTTTCAGAAAGGTGCTTACCGACAATTCAGCCTCCGCGATGCTGACGTTATGTTTCTTCGAGAAGTCCCGGACGATAGCGGCAACGTTTCTGCTTCCATTACAGGCCTCGTAAACCTCGCGTCCGAAATTGTCCAGTACGTAGTTCCGGTTGACATCGGCCGGCGCACCGAGAAATTGCTGCCAGCGCGGCCGGGTATATTCAACCGTCAGTTTCAGGCCGTCATCCTCAAGTTCTTCTCTGCGGATGGTCGGCAGCATTTTAGGACGACCGCTAAGTGCCGCGGCCCGGCTTATTGTCTTTTTTCTCGAAGTAAACTTCATATTTTCACTCGAACCTCGCCCAGTTCATCCTGGATATAACATTCGAGACAGCATTGTCAGCTTCGGGCTTTTTGCCGTCATATTCCACTATTAAAAGACGGTCGAGCTGAGTGTCGTGGCTGATAGCTGCAATTGTAAATCTCGGTGTACAGAAACCGAGTGGAAACGGCAGACTTTTTTTCCCTCGGCATATCAGGCCGTTTATATCGCGTTCGAAGGATTCGACCTTCCACGGCTCGTTCTCGTTCAATGGTTTAAAGTGTCGATGTTCCTTGTGCGGAAAAGAACGCACCCATTTTTCCAGTTTTCTTCGCTGCAGGGCAAGACTGGCGGGGTAAACCTGTCTTACGAGCAGACGTCCGACTTTTCGATTAGTCAGCTCCAGTGTCATATCGCCGACATTCAGACGTTTTGTTTTTAAGGTAAAACCGGCGGGAGACTCGAAGCTGACATCGAAAAACGCCCACTTTGTAGCCAGACTATGGTCACATACACGAAGTGAAGGCATGACTTTGAAGCGAAAGATTTTCTGGGTCTTCTCATCAATCTCGCCGTTTAAAACTATCTCCAGCAGAAGCTGTGCCTTCGGAGAATAGCCGTACCAAAGCGATCTTCGACCGGTTTTCGATGAGCCTGCCCGGGTAATCCACGCGGACTGTTTAAAATCCACCGGTGCTGGGTTATTTTCAACTGTGGAAGCATCACAAGCGACCATTTTTATACGCCGTCGTAACCATCGGCCGGAATCGAAGTTTCGGCCTGCCTGCCTGGACCACTTTATCTGGGCCACCGCCTGGCTGGAATCACCCAATATCATCCTGCCCGATGTAGATTTGTCTTCAATTCTCAGTGGTCGCCATTTTCGAGGGACCTTCATCATCCACCCGGCCCACGCAAGCCAGATATAACTCGTGCCATAGGTATCTGAGTGCTTCTTCATAATCTTTACATAGGTAACTTTATCACACTCTTGGTCATAAAGACTATTCCAAGACTGAGCATAGTTATCAATCCCATACCGGCCGCAAAGCCGGAAGCAAATACGATTCTATATCGGGGCCAGTTACCCTTGAACCATTTACTGAATACGAATCGGCCAAGAATCGCACCGATAAACATCGGGGTAATAGCATGAGGCAAAGACTGGTCCAGCCCGCGGACCACGCCGTAAACCAAAAAAATCGGAAGGCCGAAGTGATTCAGAATTCCATAGACCACAAGGGCCAGAGTAAGACCGGCAATTATAAACCGGGGATGGAACGCCTCCTTGAACGGGCTTATAGCTTCGCCGGGCAGTGTAGCGGAGAAAATAATTCCCTGCTGGAAGGCGCCCAGTTCCCAGAATTTGTTTGCGAACGGGAACATTTCACTGGGCACGTTCGCAATAGCCCAGATGAATTGACTAAATACTACTATGCCGAGCGCCATAATCGGCATTATTAGTAATTCAGCCTTAATCAACGATGTAAACTTTGTCCCGGTCAGTGACATTGTCTTGAATGATAAAGCCTGGTAGCTGTAGTTGTACCAGGGCAGGGGCGCAAACCAGATGGCGGCCCCCTTATAGCCGGAGAGTATTAACGTTGCTTCACGGACAAATGGAATGGGCATTTGCTGGCCGACTATTCCTTCCATACGCGTCGAGACGTAAGCCATCACCGGTGTATAAACAAAGCAGTAGCAGATGATAAGCCACATCGGAAATTTCGGCCCATACAGCGGGCCGGCGCAATAATTAACCAGCCAGTAGAACAGCCCCACGTACAAAACACTCGAGCCCACGTAAATCAAAATAGCTATCCAGATTGGGAAATCACCGCGACCGGCGGGGGGCTCGAAGAGCCGGCGCCACTTTAATTTCGATCCCACATTGAGGTCTGCGTTTGCCTGCTTGCTTTTACGAAAGCTCGAATACATATGAATAAAGCCTATTATGCCAATTGCGATAGCCAGACCCAGGCCGAAGCTGAAATAAAAATCCATTAGGTTTGACTGGATTGTTCGAATTGCGCCGACACCCTTTTCCCAGTTACCGAGCACGCCGCTATGATAGAGAACAGGATTAAGTATCACCGTGAAGATTAGGCCTATGAAACTTCCTACCATTGCCCAGAACGGCAGGACCATTCCCGTAACGACAAAGCCCAAATCAAAGCTAATCATCATAGGCATTGCCGGCAGGACGCGTTCGCTGTAGTGAGTAAGATCGACAAAGGGCAGCGGCAGGATTTGTAGCGGCCGTGAAAAGATCGCTCCTGTGATATTCGGGATAGCCAGATAAAAGAACCCGAAGGTAATGCCCGCCACACCGCCGATGCAGAACGTCCGCCATCGCCAGGTCTCTTTTTCACCGGAGGCATCTGCAAGGGCGGTCATACCCATTGCCTGAACGGGGGCCATCGGGAAAGGTAATTTTTCGACGTCGCTGGATAAGCGAAACACAATGTAGCCGAGTCCGAAATTGTTTATGCGGTTCATAAACATTCCGAACAGGATAAGTCCGATTGGTGCAAGCCACGGCATCATCAGGAAATTACGCTGACTTAGTACGGCAGGGTCGCTTGGAGCGAACCACTGTGGGATATACTCGGTGATTCCCATCTTCCGCATCTCTTCGCTCTGGACGAGAAACTGATGCCAAAGCATACCTATTCCGCCGTAGCTTGTGGAGATGACGGCGCCGCACATATAGAAAAGGACGAAGATTTCCGGTCGTTTTAACGTTGTAAAGGCCCGGCGTGCGACCTCAACATAAAGAATAACCGTTACCCATTGTGCGGCTGAGCCCATATGAATACCGGCGACAAGCTGCATGTACATCTGCGCCGGCACCATTAACAGACCCACAAAGAAGGCCATAAAGACCGAACCCCAGCCGAAGCCGTCCTCGAACTTCTCCGGGGTTTCCATTAAATCTCGAAATTCCTTAAATTCCTGGTCTTCTTTCATACTGGCAACGGTCCTTTGATACTTTGAGTGTTAAGAAGTAACTTGCCTCCCTCGGCTATGTATTCTAATATGCGTTGTGTCTTGAGATTTCGCCAGCCGAGTAATTGTCTTCTCAGGTCACTGAGGAAGGTTTTGTTTAAATTCACCCAGCTTGACATTTGGCCGGAGCCGCGCTGCAGTTCAATCTCGATGCTGTAGACATCCGCCTGTTCTTCCGCTAAGCGCGTGCGGATTGCAAATTGCTGTCGAACGCTTAAATCGTATGGCGCCAGCCAAACAGTTCCCTTGATGCCGACCATTTCCGGTCCTCGGTCACTCGAGGCGCGGAAAGTCTGCAGTTCATCTGTGCTGAATCTGCCTATGCTCCCTTCGCGATGTGCCTCGAAGTAATCGGCAAGGAATGCCATTACTCCATTGGCGGTCTTTTTGGTAACTGTGAATGGAAGTATGTCTCGAATAATGTCGCCCTCCGGTTCAGGGACTCTCCAGCGCATCTCGTTGCTCGGGGTTGCCAGTTTGCCTGCCAGATAAGCGGGAATAAGCGATGATATAATGACTACCACGAGAACGAGGGCCATTGTTGCAATTGCCTGGGTGCCCGAATAGTTAAGAGTAATCCCGCCCAGCCAGCCTAATTTGCTGATTAAGGTAGCAAGCCCCTGTCCGACGACGTAGCCGAAGATCGAGCCCATTAGTCCGTAAGTTACGGCCTCGGCCAGAAACAGCACGCCAACGTGCAGAGGTGCAAGGCCCAGACTGGTATATATATAAATTTCGCGTTTACGTTCAGCGATTGAGCTGAGCATAGTGTTGAATATGATAAAGCCTGCTATGATAAGAGGAATAAGCAAGCTCTTTGGAGGACGGGGCAGCAGGGGCGTGGTAGCCATAACGCGGACTTTCTCGGGCGAGCCATAATATACCGGGAACGAAAGTCGTCTGCTTATCTTTGTGGCCAGATTTTTTGCTGTCTCAAGTGTACCTGTGGCAATACAGATGCTTCGCAGCGACACACTGCCCGGCTGACCGGTGTAATTGGTTAGACCGCCCAGTGCTCTGTGATGCATAATTACGACCCTCTGGCTGTCAAGTCGGGGAAGCTCTTTTGGCGTCTGCAGACCCTGGCCGGTTTGAATCTCCGAAGAAATAAGGTCCATACTCCAGTTACCCATAAGAGAGCGCTTTCGTTCCTCCTCATTCATAGAATGAAAGTCCATCGGCATAAGCGAAGTGCCGTCCAGGTCTATCACCTCTTGATTGAGTTTTAATGGTTCGAACGTACCGAGCAGCTCGAGCTGTAGTCCTGCAATTACAACTTCGTCTCCGACCTGCAGGCCCAGTTCCTCGGCGGTGTCAACGGACAGATAACAGCCGTTTTCTTCTTCGAAACGCTCCCAGTTGGTGCAAAAACGGTCTATTCTGGTAATCATCGCTTCATTCTCGGATAGTCCGAGCGCCGCTGACAGCGTAGCTTTTGCTCCTGTCCTGGGGTTCCTGGCGTGTATGCGCCAGGTTCTGAGTATTGGATTAACCCACCACCAGCGTTGTCCCCATTCGGGCTCTTCGCCGAGGAAGTTCCTGATATAAGCAAAAGCCTGAGTTGACATAGTGCGCTGACCCGGCTGCCGTATCAGTACCCCGGTATAGGAGGGGGATTCTTTCATCTTTACTACGAATTCTCTTTGCCCAGTGTAGCTGCTGGTGGACATAAAGCACAACAGGGCGAAGGTTATCAGCATAATGGTGATGCCGGTTAAAGCTGTTCGGAGCTTGCGTTTCCGCATATTGGCAATACCCAGCTTAAGGGCTGTTGCCGCCAGTCCCATCCGCGAAGTCCTTGCCCCGCTTGCCTCCGCCTGACTGCTTTTAAACTCAACTATGCCGGCCTTGAATTTGGAAAATACCATTGATGTTACAAGAAGGCTCATAAAGATGATTGCAAAAGCCATTATGATAATCAGCGGCTGACTGCTTATGCGAAAGGCCGGGTGAAAGCTCCAAAGGATGATTGCCATAACGGTAAAGATAGCCAGACTCCCGGTTATCTGTCGATAAATATAGGGCGAGGCAATCAGCAGTCTTTCCAGGGCAAAGGCAAATGGTACAAGGACTAATAGTAAAAAGATAGCGGCTCGAACCACGTCGTTTGCCAGGTCTCGGACGGCATTATAAGCCCGCACCTCATTTGACAGGGCTCCCGTGGATGCTCTGAACAGGGACCCGCCGTCATCTGTCTTGATTGCTTCTTCGACCTCGGCCAGATACGCTCGTGTTTGGTCCTGGAGCTCTTCAATAGGTTTACTGGTTATGCCGGCCTTGCGATAGTTATTAAGCCGCTTGGAGTCGAGCAGATAAAAATCCCGTGCTGCAAGATACATTATGTGCTGAGGTAGCGGCTCGCCGAGTGGGAAGCCTTTCATTGACTCCCGTGTACTAAGTCCCTTTGATTCTTCAGGCTCCATCATATTTACCAGCAGCATACGATTGCCGGTAACGCCGACACGAAAGATGATTTGCCAGATAGTATCCGGTGGCAGCAGGCAGCAAATTGAATTCGAGTAGTCCTGTTGGTCCATTTCCTGCGGGATATTATTGCGTCTGGCATCCAGCACCGTTCCGGCTTTCAGGCCCACGAGAAATCGCGGGTCTAAGATTTGAAAAAGATTCAGTTCGGAGCAGGTAAAGGCCACTCCGCGCAACGGCACTTTGTCTGGTTCCCATATATCGGTTTGGAGATTACTGCCGCTTCCCGCCTCTCGCTTGCCGCCGCCGACTCCGCTGGTTTCCAGAGTTCTGGTGATGCTGCCGTCCTCGGCCAGAAGCCAGGCGCGAATATAGAAGTTCCATCGCTTGTCATACTCCTCGCTGTCGCCCCATTGAGAGGGCATAAATTCGAAATGACACTGCCCGGCGTAACCTGTATACACGAATTCCTGCCGGCGAACACCATGGCAGCCTAATGATAAGCCGTAATAAAAGTTGTCCCATCGGCCGGCTATCATCGATGCCAGGAAGCCCTTCAAAGGCAATCGGGGCAGGGGCTCGCCCGCCGCCTGACCCACCACTTTAACACATACTCTGCGCCATCTGGCCGCCATTTGTGGCCTCGGTGTGAAGCTTTTATCTTGTGCAAGGCGTTTGATAAGAGCAAATGTAGCCTGTATCTGAGGGGTAAGCCGTTTCCAGTCAAGTCGTTCGACTTTGTCGTTAGGAGTATCGAGACGGCTCCGGTAGCCGTCGAGAGTGCCCCAGGTTATACCGGGTACGGCGAAGCTTGTGGTCGCCTCGCTGAGTAATGCCAGGGTTCCAACCATATGGGAAGAAGGTGCCTCGAAGCCGCTTGCGGCCTCCGTGTCAACCGCCAGACTTATTGAGCCGGGCCATAACTTGCTGCCCTCGGCTTCTGCCACACTTAAAAGCCAGTCTAAGAACTGCTCAGCGTTTGACGGGACCACGGCTCCGAGCATATCGCCTTGAATCATTGGCCCGACTGTTATGCCGGCATCGGACAGGTCAACACCAAGAAAGAAGCCCAGCGGATACTCACTCTGGCCGGTAAGGCCCAGTGCCTCCAGCATCTCTTTTCGTAACTCGTTCTGCCGGCGATATATTGCCAATCTTTCTTCCACCTCGGCCAATTGTCCGACAATCCGCTTGCGGGCTCCTTCCCAGATGCTTTCAGCTATCGGCAGCACACCCTCGGTCAGAGGTTTATCTTTGTCTAACATCCTGATGAGCGCCGAGTTTAACGCTGTTCTTTTCTCGACGTATTTGTCGATTTCAGTCTGGAGCTTTTGCTTTTTATCCTTGTCCTTTGTGGCGTACGTGGCCAGTCGCTTGGGCTGAATCACATCGTCTATTTCTGCAACTCTCAGGCCCGCTTCATCTCTTATGTAGCCCTGCAGAGACCTGTATTTGGCCTGGTAAATTTTATGTATTGCGTTGGGCTCTTTAGCGAGTTCGGAGACTAATTCGGCGTCGGCGCGATACTCTTTGGCCAATACCTTGTCGTGTGTCTCTGTGGGCTCGGCCTCTATTCTTTTTTCTTTATCTTCGAGAGTTACACCGAGCGTGCCGAGCATTTGGCGAACGCCGTGCATATTGATGCAGAACGCATCGACAAAGGCAAACAAAATCGGTTGCGGCGGCGGGGTTTCGGCAAAGTAGCGAAGGCAGTTTAAGGCAAAGGCAACATCGAGTGCACCGTCGGCGCCGGGTGCCAGTCCCGGTACAACACTCATCGAGTCTAATTGTACCGCGATAGTCAAGGCCTGTCTTTTTTCCGCCTGTTGGTTGGGCATAACGAGTGCATAGATATTTGTTGCCTTGACTTCTCTCCAGGCACCGTCACTGAATATGTGGCCTTCTTCAATTTCGCTGTTACGCAGGGCCTCGGCCAGCGGGCCTTGCGGAACGTAAAATCGCGGCATATAAACAGGGAAAGGAAGCAGGTGTCTTCCTCTTAGCCGGTCCACCTCGAGTTTGGGTGAGCCAAGCACAAGCACGGCAGTTGCCCCGAAATTCGCCGCGTTCATCCAGCTGCCTTCCTCTTCCATATCCATTACCGCAATTTGGCCGCGCAGGCTTTTTGCCGGCATGTTTTCAAGAGTGCCGTCGATTACGTAAATAAGTTTGCCTTTAATACCCTCACTTGGGGTGGTGTTAAGGCGGGAGCTGGCCGGCCATATCGGATAGATTTTGTGTTCACCCTGCCATTTGCCGCTTGAAACGACCATTTCGGCGCGGTCTGTAATCGGCATCACGATATCAAAGTCGTGTGTCCAGAGCTTGACGTCGGGGATTTTACGGATTTCATCGAGCAGTTTATTAACGCATTGGTCATGTTCGGCTGTACCGACGATTCGGGTGGAGAAGCCGCCCAGCCATTCTGTGTTTTTGCGGGTTTGAGTGACTATTTTCGGGGCAGGCAGCGCCTGGTTGCAAAGAAAAAGAGTCAGTACAGCGGTAATATAAAATATTCTTTGCAAGGTGTTCATATTAATTCCTGTTTATAAACTTACCTGCCATTAAGTTGGCTGTTTTTATCAATATGTTTTTTAAAAATTTAACATTGGCACAATTCGATAAGGCGCATTGAATAATACTTGTATTGGCGGCACGAGTATCCATAGGATTGCCGCTATTATCTCGCCGATGATAAGCCCAATAAATAACGGACGGGCCGAAGAGTACAGCCTGGAGCCGCCGAAGAAGACTATTAAATTTCTTAAAAGCCAGCCGAAGAAAACGCCAATCCAGACCTGTATCGTGCCCCAGCCACCTACCATTACTAATCCTACCGGATGGATGGGCCACTTTGGCCAGACCATGCAGGCCCACTGCAGTGCAGCGGCCAGAGTTGCTCCGAATGCAACGTGGAACGTTTGATTGTACACCGGCTTGTTCCATTTCCCGTTATATTTTTCGAGCAGCAGTTTATTCGATTCTTCTGTGAATCTCGATGCTCCCCAACGACTAACCGGTTGGATTCTGCCGTCAAGTGTTCTGCTGTGGTGATAGCCGTTATAAATATGAACAGAACCGCAGATAAGGATAGCCAGGAAGACGATGAGTATTAAAAAATAAGACAGGCGAGTCTGATAACGCGGCGATGCCTTTTTATCGAGCGCAAGGGCGTGGCAGACATAAGGGCCGGGATTTATCGAGCCAGTCCATACAAAAAGGCTGGATATAAGTCCTCCTAACCACGCGGATGCAGCGCTGAGAAATTTAATTGGTATCATTTTAAATATGGGGAAAAAGTCTGTTCCATGAAGGCCTATCAGAGGAAGGCCCGTCTCGGCAACGATTCTGGTGATGACCAGCCCGAATAAAAAGATCATAAGAACGAAGAAAAACGCCCAGAACGGCCCGGCTCCGCACCAGAAGAACCAGACAAAAAGACCAACGGCCCCAATGGTGAAAAGAACAGCCGCGTTTCTGTCTCGTTTATCCTCCTGCGATTCGGCTCCGAACAGCAGGCATCTAAAAACATGTTTCCAGTGAGCTCGACCGAGCCATAAAATCGATATGGCCATCATCATTGTCGCTCCAGAGCGGTGGTCGGCGGGAGTGCTCCAATTATATGGTGGAAAATATTCCTGGCCTATGACGGTATATGCGGCGTATGCCAGCATAAAGAACCAGATGGAAAAAGAGACCCTGTTTGACATAAGGTAAGCGACGCCTAAATATACGAAATGTATTTTTCCGACCTTGATGTAGTCGGATAGCAGAGAAAGCGGCCGTTCAGTGAAATAGGCGCTGATATCCCAGTTAATAGGAATTGAAGGAATACTTTGTGGAAAATATACGTGAAGACCTCTGAACAGATGTATCGTGAAAGCAATGCCCAGGCCAATCCAGAAAATGAGATTATAAAAGATTGGTGGCAGTAGCCTTTTCTCGTCGGGCGATTCTATAAGAGTCTGCTGGATGGTGAGCAGCGGAAAGGCGAGCCGTTCGTTTTTCTGCCACTGAATCAGGACAATTCCGCCCATTCCAAGCATCATAATAAACCAGGAAAGCCCAAGTCCCGACCAGGAAAAGAAAGGCTTAATCCATGCTTCCCAGGGGATGCGGTCTCCGCGTCGCAGCTTGAGCACGAAGTACTTTGCCGCAGGGATCTCTTCCTTATAACCGATTTTGTCCGTGAACAGACTTGGCGGCAGGTCCGCCTCTTTCATAGCTTCAGCCAAGCGCTTGTTTTCGCTTACCTCCTTACTGACTTGTGCGATAGAGTATGGTACAATCCGTAGAAAACCATTGGAAGCAGGAATCGAAGCAACCATCATTATAATTAATATGAGTGCAATCTGCCTGACATTCAGGGCAATGCCTGGTTTAAAACGCCGCAGAAGAGGATTGACTGCGAGTATGACGATAATTATCAGAAAAAGCGCGCACAACGGCAGATATGAATCGGATATGTAGGAATTACCAATAATGAAGTTATTATATGGACTCGCCACCCATATAATCAGCGCGCCAACGAAACCGATTATTACGGCCGCCAGTATTCGCCGCCGGTTAAAACCGCCTGTGCCATTATCGTTGTTTTGCTGCATGCAGCTATACCTTGTTACGGCCTATGTCTGGCCCGTAAAGTTTCCTGGTTATCCTCAAGCTTCAAATTGCCGATGGCAAATAATACTTGTGAAGTCTAAATTGCCTTTCAATTGGCACTGTAAAATGACAAACTTTAAGGCTAAGAGCTGTAAACAAATCAGCTTATAAAACACTAAAATTGCGTCTGTGTAATAGAAAGTCAAGAACTTTTTTCAAAAGGTGTATCTTTTGCAGATACGTTTGTTGTTTGCGGGTAAATTTTCAGGATTTAAGGACATTCCCTCTAATTCACTCTCCTCGGTACGTAAAGTTTCCGCCGTAAGGTGTATAGTATTTATAAAACGCTAAAGAAATGTAGCTAAAGAACAGCTTTTTAGCGCATAATATCCTGTTTGTTTTTCTATCCGTTCGTTATGGAAATCTCAAGGCTATACCAAAATCATAACCGGCGTCGATATCATCAATGTAAACCGCCTCAGGCGGAGCCGGCCTTTCAAAATAATCAAACGGAAAATCACCAAACGGCCAATCCCAGTCGAATGCCTTGCCGTCACAAGTAAACGCCACAATATGGTCGCTGCCGGCGGCGATGGCCACAAAATCGTTACTATCAGGCTGGCGATAGTGATAACGTGGAATATCAGGTTGTATCCAGTCGCCTCCACCCCAGCTTATAAGCATATCATCGTCCCTCATCAAAAAGCTGTAATTCTCACCTGCGGCAACGGCCGTATGTACCTTACCCGCGGCACCTCCATAAATCCTGGTTTGGCCCTGGTTGTTATTTCCCCAGGCTTTGACCACGCCATCGGACTGCACGGCCAGGCTATGATACCAGCCGCCGGCAATATCGACATATACCGTGCCCGGGTCGGGGTCCGGAGCATCGCACTCACCATAATAATTATAGCCGCCCCAGCCGACGATTGTGCCGTCGGTTTTTATAGCCAGGCTGTGATAGTCGCCTGCGGTTATCGCTACAAAGTCGTTGCCGTCCGGCTTGTCCGTGATTTGATTTACGTTGTCGCGGCCCCACACAACTATCGAGCCATCGGACTTTAGTGCGACGCTGTGGAAAATGCCGGCGGAAATATCAATATAATTATTGCCGGGCGGGACGTTGCATTCGCCGTGTGTATCATAACCCCAGCCGGCCAATGAACCGTCCGACCTTATCGCAAGACAGTGCCTTTTGCCCGCGGCGACAGCGATAAAATCATTAGTGTCCGGGACGCCGCTTATCTGGCCGTAGTCATCCCGGCCCCAGACAATTACCGGATAGCCCGGCCGAAAGACAGCGACAGCCAAAGCGTTCGGGTCACAGGGGTCAGTTTCGGACGGGTTTTCACAGATATCGCCCTTATAAACCAAAGTGTATGCCGCCGCATCAGCCGGCTTTGTAAATGTTGCCGTTACCGTGTCGTTATAATCAAGGATGCTGCCCGGCCCCCAGCCGGCAACGACAAAATCATTCACATCGGCCCTGTTGCCGTTTGTTTTGTCCCAGTACAGCTTGAAATCCCCGCCCTTCAGGACCTGCGGTACGCCTGAGTTATTCGAGTCGTTGGTGATTGTTAATACCACGATATTCGGGTCCGCCCCTTCGACTGCGCTCAGGGCAGGCCAGTTCGGCTCAACCGACAGCCGCCCGCGGAAAAAGTAATTAATCAATCCCGTCGTATAATCAATCGTCCGCGGAATGGTAACTTCGGCGTAATCTTCGTAAACGGCTTTATCGAAGGTTGTGTGATATGCTACTGTCGCTATTGGATATGGAATAATAGGTGCAGCATACATCTCAATAAACTTATTTCTTGCCAGATGTGTTATCTCGTAGCCGCTGATATACCTGTGATGAACAGGGAGCGAGTTCCAGTAATATACGCCCGGCTCGATATATCCTGTTACGTTATTGACATCCGGCTGAGGGAAATAATACTTAGTCCTCTCTCCAGTTTCCTCATTGATTATTACGTTTTTTCTAAAGATTGTGCTTTTTGACAAAAATTGATAATTGGTCTGTTCTGACAAGCCCCAACTCGATAATGGGCTGGTTCCCACATACTGGCCGGTATAAGCGTTGATGTCCCAATAGTGAGCAAGCTTCGAGAAGACTTTGGCCTGTGGCGTCCAGCCGTTCAGCCAATCAGATGGTATGTTACCTCCATTATCCTCAATCTGTTCCTCAGCCCACGATTCTAACGGATTACCTATGCCACCGGGATAGAGTCCCCGAAAATGTGCTTCTATAAAATCATTTCTCGCATGTGCTGGTACACTCATATCCTCCAGAAGATGTAATGCATGTCCCAGCGACAAAAATGTCAGCGCAAGATAATGTTCTCTTGCCGCTTCGGATTCCTGCGTCAATGCCCTATAGAAATAATCTCTAGTATCAGGCCATGCGAAATAGTTATCGTATTCTTCCTCCCACTTGGGGTCTTCCGTACCTAACGCTCTCTTCAGACACAATGCTCCAGTTAAATCAAACAAATTATCTCCCCAATACCAAACATATGTTACAGTCTTAAAGGCAACCGCCCATTTAGGGTGCTCTGTCTTATTATCTAATCCGGCATCACGATATGGGTCATGAAAGTGATGTTTTGACCTTGGGGTAGGAACATCCTCCAAATGTGAACCGGCTTTCAACAAATCCATAACAGAAGGATTCGGTGGTAATGTCGATGATATCCGTTCTTCCAATTGGTCTGATGGAATACGGTGGGGTTCAGGTATGGTTGATTGATCCAATGATAGCTCGCAGTCCAAACCCTGCTCTATATTTAATTGCGTCTTTATATATTTGTCCAAGACCGACTGATTGTTATTAAAAATAGCCTTTTCTGTTAGTCCAGTATGAGTCCACTTGCCACACCATGTATATGCTTGGGTGTTCCACCCAAAGATTGCTGCAATAACAAACAAGATTTTTATACTGTTTTTCATAGCAATACCACCTAATTCAAATCAAGCCAGATGTAAATGTATTTAGACTATTTTTCATTACGGACATGTTCTCTTTTACGTTATAGTGGAAGTTATATAGCCAAATACTGTAAGCAGAAACCATATTGCAGCCCAAACCAGCATAATCAGCAAAAAAATTACAGCTATCGTTTTCAAAGATTTGGAAACAACGTTCCAGCCCCGTATTTCCTTTAGGGCATAACTGGCGAAGAATAAAACGAGAAACCACCCCCAACGCTGGAAGTAAATCTCACCTAACCATTTGACAGAGGTCCTCGCTTTTTCGAATACAAGGAGAAGCCAAGGTATTATACCAACCACAAATGCACCCAAAGTCATGGTTATAATTAGCATGGTCTTTTTGTTTTCAGCCCGCACTGGGAAGCTCCTAAAAATCATAGATTTTCCATTGGCTCATTTCATCTCTGATAAAAACTACCGGGTAACCATATGTTTGGCCGTTTTCTTCGCGCAGAAGGTCGTACACCACCATATCACTATCAAATCTTATGAAAATCAATTCACCCATATCATTTACCATTTGTGGAAAGTACGGCCGAAGCTGCTCCAGAAATGTGCGATAGTTCTCCGCCGATACCTCAGTAAAATAACTGACGGCCTTATCAACATCCCCTTCCAATAATGCAGCCTTGAATTGCTCCCAGACTATCTCCGGGCGAGAGCCTTTTAACCAGCATTCCGCCAGTATATACAAATCGCTGAAATCAACAGAATTGCTGTCATCAAAATCACCAATAAATCCCTCGCCTGTCTTAAGCCAGTTTCGCGCTAATTCAGCTACATCTTCAAAGGCAATAATCCCGTCACTGTCGAGGTCCGCCGATTGACACTGCTGATATTCGCTGTATTCGACAAGCCAGTACCAGCAAAAAATAATCAGGTCGTATGTATCTATTGTGCCGTTGTCATCAAGGTCTCCAGGAAGCTTGGCACCTGACTGCCGCCAGTTACCTGCAAGAATGGCAAAGTCGTCGAAGTCAACTATTTCGTCATTGTTCAGGTTCGGGATGTTAGGTTCCGGGATACCGAGAGGGAAAACAAGTCCTGAAACTGCAAGACAGATGGCCCCCGTAAGCACAACAACTTTACGAATGCTCATAATTTCCCCTCCTGTCCAGGCAGCGTTTTTTTAATAGGTTAGTGTATAATTCATACCACAGCACAGGATAATATCAATATATATTTTCACAATATACAAAACCAAACCGGCTGCGGGAAATAATATTTCGTGGCGTCATTTTTTCTGAAAATTGTGCTTTTCGACAAAAACTGGTAATTTGTGCTTTCAGCCAATCCCCATATATCAGGTGGAGAACTACTGGCACCGAGGTAGTCGTTAGGGTCCCTCGTGTCAGTATCGAAATATTTGGTTAATTTATCAAAAACGACAGGCGCATTACCCGACCACGGACTCTGTCCGCCATTGGCTTCAATCTGTTCTCCAACCCATGTTTCTAATGGATTGCCCCAATCAAATTTATATGCTGAACGATAGTGCCCGAAAAGAAAATCGTTTCTTGCATGTGCGGGCACACCCATATCCTCTAAGAGGTGGCAAATGTGTCCCAGTGTAACGAACATAGAGCCAAGAAATTTTCCCCTTTCGGATTTTGATTCCCAAGTCAGAGCTGCGTAAAATAAGCTTCTGGCATGCACCCAGTTATAATAGTTCAGATATTCATTTTCCCAGTTACCGTCAAGGCCTTTTGCTCTATCAAGAGTCGAAAGCCCCGTTGTGTCAAAGACCCAGTAATCCGGATAGTGCCATTTCGAGCCCAGCCAAAGAAGGCTCAGAATTTCCGGGTCTGCGTCTAAATTATTAAGACCTGTGTTTCTAATGGGGTCGTGAAAATGATGCCGTGCCCTCGGATTCGGGACGTCCTCAAGCGAACTTCCTCTCCTTAACCATTCCAAAATTGATACCTTGGTCTTGTTATCCCATTCGAATTCAGGTTCCTGTGCCACTCTCATATTGATGTTGTTCTGGAACTGTCCAGTTAACTCAAGCTGAGTTTCCAAGCCATCGTTTAAACCGAGTTGATTATTAAGAAAATTGTTTAATACAGAACGCTCTACGGCCTTTTCCGTTATCTCCGGATGTGTTTTCTGATTTTCCCAAGCCAGTATCTTTGTGGTCCCTAATCCATAAAGCAACAGCATAAAGAACATGATTAATTCAACGGTTGAATTCTTAAACCTCTTCATTTCTGTCCCCACCTTTTTAGATTTTCTTCGTGTGCTCGTTCTTCTTCCTTTTGTATTTCCTTCAACAACAATTTATCTCTTTCTGCTGATTGTATCCCTATGAATTTCACATGATCGTCATGCGACTCGCCTTCTTTAAAAGGATATAGTTTGACGATGTTGTTTTTCTTTCGATATGGCTGGTTCTGTTTCTTGCGTGAGTATCCGAATGACCTGCCTTCCGGAGGTTTCTTGTATTGTCTGTATAATTTATAAGCGGCGTACTTGTCCTTATAGACCAATACTTCCTCCGGCTCTAAGGTCCACTGAAATACATTTTCTCTTTTTACACGAAGACTGGGTATATAATATTTTCCATCTTTATCTGTAAGGGTTTCGTGTGTAACGGTTGGGCCTCCGCCGCCAATAGCATCCTCTAAAAATCCAGCAACGGTCCATGTGTAATTAACTACAGCCCCTTCTATCGGTTTGCCGCTAATTGCATCAAATACCTGTCCACTTCGTGAGCCAGTATGAGTTTGGCCGTACCAGACCCAGGAAAGACCAACAGCAATAAAAATCAGTGGTATCGCAAAGATAATTAAAATTTTAAGATTTTTCTTTTTCATATAATCTGCCTTTGTTCAGAAACAATAAATCTTCCAGTTACCTTGTTCGTCTTTACTGAAATACACTGGAAAGCTAGATATTACACCGCCTCCCTCGTCGTGAAGCATTTCATATTTTGCTATATCAGTATCTTTGGAAATCAATACAAGTTCTCCCATACCGGCAACCATATCCTGGAAATATGGGCGAAGCTGGGTAAGGGCATAGGTGCATTGTTCCAATGCTGAATCCGCAATAAATGTCAACGCTTTATCAAGGTCATCATTCCACAAAGCGGCTTTGAATTGTTCGAAGACTATCTCCGGGCGAGAGCCTTTTAACCAGCATTCCGCCAGTATATACAAATCGTTGTAATCCACCGAATTGCTGTCATCGAAGTCACCAATAAATCCCTCGCCTGTCTTAAGCCAGTTTCGCGCTAATTCAGCTACATCTTCAAAGGCAATAATCCCGTCACTGTCGAGGTCCGCCGATTGACACTGCTGATATTCGCTGTATTCGGCAAGCCAGTACCAGCAAAAAATAATCAGGTCGTATGTATCTATTGTGCCGTTGTCATCAAGGTCTCCAGGAAGCTTGGCACCTGACTGCCGCCAGTTACCTGCAAGAATGGCAAAGTCGTCGAAGTCAACTATTTCGTCATTGTTCAGGTTCGGGATGTTAGGTTCCGGGATACCGAGAGGGAAAGCAAGACCTGTAACTGCAAGACAAATGACCCCCGTAAGCACAACAACTTTACGAATGTTCACAATTTCCCCTCCACTATAAGCAGTCTGTTTTTTAATAACGGATTTAGATATAATCCGTACATAAGGTAATTCCAAGCATGGATTTTCGCAATGTATTTTAACAGGTTGTAATTTAAGCGGATTGCGATGCGGTTATTTGATGTCCGCGTGATAGCTCTGTAGTGATTTCACGGCGCTGCCACTTTTACGATAGGCTTGAATGCCCTTGGCGGCCGATATAGCGGCCGCCGCGGTGGTTATATAAGGAATCTTATATTGTATAGCGGCTTTGCGTATATAAGAATCGTCATACTGGCCCATTTTACCGATTGGCGTATTTATGACTAATTGAATTTCTTTATTCTTTATGGCGTCAGCGATATTGGGCCGGCCCTCGTGCATCTTGAGAATCGGTATTGTTTTGATGCCGTTTTCGGCAAGATATTTTTCAGTTCCACTTGTTGCCATAATTTTAAAGCCCATCTTGTGGAACTGGCGGGCGGCTTCCAGACAGGCGGCTCTATCTTTGCTGGCGGTCGTTATAAGAACGGTACCTTCGACGGGCAGTTTCTGCTTGGCGGCTTCTTCGGCCTTGAAGAAGGCAAGGCCGAAAGACGGTGCCATACCAAGCACCTCGCCGGTCGAACGCATCTCGGGGCCGAGCAACGGGTCGACCTCGGGGAACATATTAAACGGAAAGACTGCCTCCTTAACGCCGAAATGAGGGATATTTCGAGAGCGTAAGTCAAGCTCCTCGATTTTCTTACCCAGCATCAGTTGAGTCGCGATACGCGCCATTGAGATATTGCATACTTTCGAGACTAACGGCACGGTTCGCGAAGCCCGCGGATTGGCTTCGAGGATGTAAACCTTATCGTTAGCGATTGCGTACTGGATGTTCATCAATCCGACCACGTTTAGCTCGATTGCAATCTTCTTCGTGTATTCATATATTCTCTCGATGAGTTTTTCGAGAATGCTGATTGGGGGGATAGCACAGGCCGAATCGCCGGAGTGAATACCTGCAAGCTCGATATGCTCCATAACGGCCGGTACGAATGCGTCTGTGCCGTCTGCGATTGCGTCGGCCTCGGCCTCGATGGCGTTCTCGAGGAATTTATCAATCAGAATAGGTCGTTCCGGCGTTACATCCACGGCTGCGGCGATATAATGTTTGAGCATATCTTCGTCATAAACAACCTCCATTCCCCGCCCGCCGAGTACGTAGGAGGGTCTGACCATAAGCGGATAGCCGATTCTCTCGGCGATTTTGAAGGCCTCTTCGAATGTGCTTGCCATTCCGGATTCCGGCTGAGGAATACCGAGTTTACGCATTACTTTTCTGAATCGGTCACGGTCTTCAGCAAGGTCGATGGTCTCCGGCGAGGTACCGATGATTTTCACGCCGGCCTCTGCTAATTCGCCCGCGATATTAAGCGGCGTCTGGCCGCCGAATTGGCAAATAACACCTTCGGGTTTTTCTTTCTCATAAATGCTCAGGACATCCTCAACCGTAAGCGGCTCGAAATAGAGTTTGTCCGAGGTGTCGTAATCGGTCGAGACTGTTTCCGGGTTGCAGTTTACCATAATTGTTTCATAACCCTCGTCGCGCAGGGCAAAGGCGGCGTGGACGCAGCAATAGTCGAATTCGATGCCCTGTCCGATGCGATTCGGGCCACCACCGAGGACCATAATTTTTCGCTTGTCGCTGACGGGCACGGCGTCGGGGGCGTTATAAGTTGAATAGTAATATGCAGCGTTCTCTACGCCGCTGACTGGAACGGCGTGCCAGCCTTCAACCACGCCCAGCCCGGTTCGCTGAAGCCTGATTTGCTTTTCCTTAATGCCCAGTATCTGCGAAAGGTAACGGTCTGAGAAGCCGTCTTTCTTCGCCTGTATAAGCAGCTTGTCAGGTATCTTTTTGCCTTTATATTTTAGTATTTCTTCTTCGAGCTCGACCAGCTCCTTCATTTGCTCTATGAACCAGGGCTTTATATACGTTTTTTCGTAAAGCTCATTGACGTTGGCGCCTTTCCGCAGGGCCTCATACATAATAAATTGTCTCTCGCTTGAGACGGTAACCAGTTTATCCATTAATTCCTCGAGGCTTTTTTCGTGGAAGTCTTTGGCGAAGCCGAGTCCGTAGCGTCCGTTCTCGAGGGAGCGTATGGATTTCTGGAATGCCTCTTTATAGTTTTTACCGATGCTCATAACCTCACCGACGGCGCGCATTTGTGTGCCGAGTTTGTCTTCAACGCCGGCGAATTTCTCGAAGGCCCATCGCGCAAACTTGACAACGACGTAATCGCCGGAGGGTGTATATTTCTCCAAGGTGCCGTCTCGCCAGTAAGGAATCTCGTCCATAGTCAGCCCGCCGGCCAGCATTGACGAGACCATCGCGATTGGAAAGCCTGTCGCCTTGGAAGCCAGTGCCGAGGAGCGGGATGTTCGCGGATTAATCTCGATAACGACTACGCGTCCGGTGTTTGGGTCGTGGGCGAACTGTATATTTGTGCCGCCGATTACTTCTATGGCCTCGACGATATCGTAGGAATATTTCTGGAGGCGTTTTTGAAGCTCCGGGTCGATTGTAAGCATCGGGGCGGTGCAGTATGAATCGCCCGTATGGATTCCCATTGCGTCCACGTTTTCTATGAAGCAAACGGTAATCATCTGGTTCTTGGCGTCGCGGACGACCTCAAGCTCCAGTTCCTCCCAGCCGAGAACAGATTCTTCGACGAGCACTTGCCCGATAAGGCTCGCTGAAATACCTCGACTGACGATAGTCTGAAGCTCCTCGATATTGTAAACCAGCCCTCCGCCCGTGCCGCCCATTGTATATGCCGGACGAATAACAACCGGGTATCCGAGCCGGTCCGCTATTTTTTCGGCCTCTTCCACACTGAATGCAAGTTCACTTTTCGGCATCTCGATACCCAAACCCTCCATTGTGTTCTTGAACGCTTTGCGGTCCTCACCGCGTTCGATAGCATCGATGTTTACACCTATTACCTTTACGTCGTATTTTTTCAGGACGCCGCTTTTAGCCAGTTCTGAGGACAGGTTCAAGCCGCTTTGCCCGCCCAGGTTCGGCAGCAAGGCGTCGGGACGCTCCTTTGCGATGATTTCAGCCACGGCCTCGACGGTGAGTGGTTCAATATATGTAATGTCTGCCGTTCCGGGGTCGGTCATAATGGTGGCCGGATTCGAATTGACCAGCACAATCTCATAGCCTAACTTGCGAAGCGCCTTGCATGCCTGCGTTCCGGAATAGTCGAATTCACAGGCCTGGCCTATGATAATAGGCCCGGAACCGATGATTAGCACCTTGTGGATGTCCTTACGCTTGGGCATCTTTAGCTCCTTAATTGTCTAATTTTCATCATTGTTGTATATTCATCTCATGGATGCTGCCTCTCGAACCTGTTTTTGTCTGGACTTAAATCCGGAGTATTAGCCTGCTTTTAATAAGGGATATTGTTCCTAAATTCCGGGAAATTGTGGAACATCAATTACCGTTTGAGCAAAGATTAAAGATTGTATGAGTCGAGTTGTCAAGTGAGTAATATTATTTTCCAAAATAAGTAAGGCTTATATATGCAGGTGATTTTATATTGACTCAAAGCCGGCCGTGACAGTACACTGTGCGTATATTGCATCGCGGGATTTTGGTAAACGTAGATATAAGGAATTGCAGGGATGGCGATTCTGGTAGGTATAGATGAAGCGGGGTATGGGCCGATTTTAGGGCCATTAGTCGTTTCTTTGACCGCTTTTTCACTTCCCGAAAAACTTCTTGGCGCCGACCTTTGGCGGCTTTTGAACAGGAGCGTCAGCAGAAAAACAAAAAGGTCGGCAGGCCGGTTGATAATCGACGACAGCAAGAAAGTTTATCGGCGAACTGAGGACATTGGCGAATTATCCAGGAGCGTTCTTTCGTGTCTGAAGACTCTTGAGCAGACGCCGGGCAGCGTGGGTGAGCTGCTCAATATTCTTTGTCCTGATTGTGTCGGCAGATTGAGTGAATATCCGTGGTATCAGGACCTTTGGGCCGGCAGGCTTGGCGTCGATACTTGCGATATATCAATTGCCTTCAAGGTGCTGGCAAAAAACCTTCAAGCACAGGGCATTCGTCTTATTGGTATGCGCAGTTGTTGTCTTGATGTTGCGCATTACAATGAGATGGTTACAACAACCCGTAATAAGGCGAAAGTGCTTTTCTCCGGAATATCAGGACTTATTAAAGACGTCTTTGACTCTCTGCCTGAACGTCATTTGAAAATAATTATTGACCGGCAGTCCGGCAGACTAAGGTATACCTCGGTGCTTTTGCGGAGCTTTGCGGATATGCAACTGTCGGTGCTGCGAGAGGATAAAGATACGAGCAGCTATGAGTTGAGCAAAGACGGCAGGCGGATGCATTTGCACTTTGTAGTTAATGCGGACCAGAAGTTTCTGCCGGTCTCGCTGGCTTCTATGATAAGCAAGTATGTGCGTGAGCTTTTAGTGGGGTCTCTGAACCGTTATTTTATCAGTTTTCATTCACAGCTAAGGCCTACAGCCGGCTATTGGAAGGACGGTTTGCGTTTCATCGAGGATTTGCAGAAAAACATACCTAATGTGGATTATCGCCGGGAACAGTTGATTCGCAGCCGATAAACGGCATTTCACTAACAAATGTCAAAATTGTTAATCTCTTATATGATTTTTCTTGCCGACAGAGCACAAATGGGGTATAATCTTGCATCTTTTGCACTTCAGAGGATTTTCAGAAGAGAAAGATTTGTTTTTTTCATTTTGAGTTGTTACGTGCCTTAATATCATATGTCCGAGCACTCGAAAGCTAACAAGAAAAGGAGGCATTTATAAAATGGTTGTAAGCTGATTGTGTTGTATGTGTAGCAATAGGGAGAAGGGAGAGTATTTATGTCGGTGAAAGTATCGGTTAAAACAGTCATCTTAGTAATTTTATTTTGTTTTTCAAGTCCTGTTTGGGGGAAGCTGGATTCCGTTAAATGGGAAAATCTTTCGGAGCACCTGGCGAAAAAGTCGATATCGCTTTTGGAATTAAATGTAAGCGATTGTCCGGACGATATCGCAGATTTCAAACCATCACGGGTTGTAGCGCAGGTTATCGAGAACACATTTTACCTGTGGGAAGAATATGATATCCCGACGGCCGGCGGCGATGAAACATTGTGTATCGTGATGAAGAAACCCCGCTCCTGGTCTTTAACAAATAGTGAGTCACGAGTTTTACTAACGGCGTCTACGCTCTGGAAACAGTCAAAACCAAGACCAGAGGATAAGATAATTCTTGATGCCTCCGACCCGAACTTTGATATACCACCAATTGAACAGAGGGATGTATACAAGAAAGAATTACTGAAGCTTAAAGATGTTGTCGGCTCAGACGACAGAATACGTATTACAGATACCTCATCAGTTCCCTGGATGTATCATTGCTATCTTTCCTTTCATTTCTCTGGTCATGGGTCATTCCGGGGATCAGGATGCCTTGTAAGTCCATATATGGTCCTTACCTGTGGGCACAATGTTTACGATAGAGGTTGGGTACTATATATTGACCAGGTTACTATAGCGCCCGGGCAGATACAGGATTATGAAGACGACCCCGTAACAAGACCATACGGAACGCGGGAAGGTTTGGAGTTTGTTACCAATACGGACTACATCACCTGCACCAACAACGAAAGACATGATTACGATTATGCTGCGATGTTCTTTTCTCCCCCTTTCTCCGGCATCAGTACATATATACCTGTCGAATTTTCAGCCAGCCTGCCGGTTGGCGAAATTCTGCAAACGGCCGGATATCCGGCGGAGGTACAGGGTGAGTCCAACAGCAAGGCGTTATGGAGTGGTTCCGGTACTGTGGACAGTTATACAACAGCCAAGCGGCTTTGGTACACGATTGATTCTACCGGGGGCCAGAGCGGCAGTCCCGTTCTGAAAGATTACACCGGTAGCAAACGCATTGTTGCCGTGCATGCCTTCGGCACTACGATCGCGAACGGCGGACCCCGACTCAGGGCTTACAACCAGGCACTTATAGAAGGATGGATGGAGTGGACTCCTCCTCGCCTTTGTAGTGACTGTGAGCCTGAAGACGAATATCTTGGCGCCATTGGTACAAATCTCTGGGGATATAGTGTTGGTGGTAATTGCGGAAATGAAGGAAAATGGGTAGGGGAGTTTGTTGGGCAGGCCGGCGCAATTTACCATTTTGACTTGTGTCCTGATAGTCCGGGTAATGGAACAAACAGCGGTTTTAATCCTGATATCAAAATCACCGACAGCTTATGTACAATACTTGCAGGGGAGGATGGCAGTTGCTCGGCGCCGAGTTATTCACCAAACAACTTCCAGTGGATTTGTCCGGCAGACGGAACTTATTATGTAATTATTGCACCATTTAATTCGTACAATTCTCATACCTGCAACGGCGACGTGAGCGACACATTTACACTTGAGTATTACAAAGAGGAACAATGCTACTTCAATGTAACTTCTCCCGATGGCGGCTCGTGGAAACTGGGCGATGAGCTTCCAATAACCTGGAGTTCCGCATTTACTTCGGGAAATGTTAAAATCGAACTCTATAAGACAGGCTCCTTAGAGCGCGTTATAGAGCAAACCTGGCCTGATAGTGGTTCCTATGACTGGTCGATTCCCGTCGATTACTCTTTGATTGCGGGCAGTGACTACCAGATTAAAATTACAGATGTTTCGGACTCATTATGTTACGACTACAGTGCTTACTTCAGCATTAGAATACCACCGACCAATGACGAATGCATCGATGCCATAGCCGTTACCGAAGCGGCGCCATATTTAGGCTCGAGCGCAGGGGCGAGCGGAACTTCCACAAGCAGTTGTGGTTTTGGTGATACCAACGATGTATGGCATTCTTTTACCCCGACATCATCAAGCACTTATTCCATTAGTCTTTGCGGAAGTGCATTTGATACGACATTGGCTGTATATGATGGATGCGGGGGGACGGAATTGGCGTGTAATGATGATTTTTGCGGCATTCAATCGGAAGTTCATCTTTATTTGACGGGCGGTTATACATATTTTATCCGCGTAGCCGGTTATTATGGTTTAATAGGCGATTATATACTCACCGTAACTGATATGATATCTCCCGCCAATGACGAATGCATCGATGCCATACCCGTTACCGAAGCGGCGCCATACTACGGCTTAAGCGTAGGGGCGACCGGAGCCGCAGGTAGCTGTGGATACGATGATGCAAACGATGTATGGCATTCTTTTACGCCGACGTCAACGGGCGCTTTTTCCATCAGTCTTTGCGGAAGTGCGTTTGATACGACACTGGCTGTATATGATGGGTGTGGGGGGACGCAATTGGTGTGTAATGATGATTTCTGTAGTTCCCAGTCGCAGGTTAGTGTTAGCCTTACAGGTGGTCATACATATTTTATCCGTATAGCCGGTTATGGTGGCGGGACCGGCAGTTATACGTTAACTGTAAGCGAAATAACGCCCCCGTCCAATGACGACTGTCAGAACTCTATACCTGTGACGGCCAGCGGAACTTATTACGGCTCGACTGTTTATGCAACAGGAAATTTCGGAAGCCTTTGTAGTCTTCATGATTCGGCCGATGTATGGCATGCGTTTACACCTTCGAGTACGGGTCTGGCTACAATGAGTCTCAGGAACAGCACATTTGATACGACGTTGGCTGTTTTCGACGGCTGCGACGGTAATGAAATAGCGTGTAATGACGATATATCCTGGCCTGGTATTGAACAGTCGGAGATGACGATGGCAGTAATTGAGGCCCGGACGTATTTTATTCGTATAGCCGGTTACGGGGCCGGTACAGGTGATTATACTCTCGAAGTGACCCATACTCCGTGCGTATCGCCGAATGTGCCGAATAATCCCTTCCCACAAAATACTTCTACTGATGTATCAGTTGATACTATCCTTTCCTGGAATGATGCCTGGACGCTGGCATTCGAGGCTAAAAGCATCAATCTTTGGCCCGGGAAAAATATGATGACCCCGAAAATTATTTATGGACAGGACAACCGCCGTGAAGAATGCGAAGTTACTGACCCCGATATCTTGTCGATTGGCGATTCAACAGCGGCTTTGGTTGGTAAGAGTAACCTGGTTGATAACGGCGATGGGACATTCTCGCTGCTGACAGTAACTTACGCCGACTGGTATAATATTGTTGACCCGATAGGTACGGGTAATCCGCTTTGCCTTGATGAGCCTTATCGTGACCAGCCGAAATCGGCGTTATGCTCGGGCTTTCTGGTTGCTCCTGATATTATAGCTACCGCGGGACATTGTGAATCCGCTTATGGCTGTGGCGAAATAGCTGTTGTCTTTGGCTTTGTTATGAGTGGACCCGGTTGCGATACTCCGGTCCTGACGTTGGATGAGTCTGAAATATATTACTGCACCGAGGTGATAGCCTCCACGATAGGGTCGGATTGGGCGTTGCTCCGTTTGGACAGGGAAGTAGTGGGTCATAGTCCCTTGAATGTTCGTCTGACCGGTGCTATAGAGAGCAATGAGCCTCTTATTGTGGTCGGCCATCCGTTGGGGCTTCCAAGGAAATATGCCGAAGGAGCGGAAGTTAAAGAAAGCGTCGCGTTATCACCCTTCTTCAAAGCAAACCTGGATACATATGTGGGTAATTCGGGTTCGGCGGTTTTCAACATTGATACTTTGATGGTGGAAGGAGTCCTCGTCGGGGGTGGTGAGGATTGGCAGGAGGGAGATACTTGCGATAATTCATATGTTTGTCCTGATTCCGGTTGTCCGGACTGGCCCTGGTGGGAGGTTGCAGTACGCACAACGGAATTCACTCTTTTGTTTCCCTGGGCGGCGTACGATGTATATTTTGGCACCACTAATCCGCCGAGCCAGCTTATTTACACTGACCTCTATGAGCCTACTTGTCAGGCTTATGACCCGTGTACGTCCGGCGGAGCGCTTGTGCCGGGTACAAAATACTACTGGCAGATTGTGGCCAAAAATGCCTGCACCCAAATTGATGGACCTGTCTGGAATTTTACAACCAAATCAGAATCGATATCGTTGAACCTGAATTTAAACCACCAGTGGATGTATCAGAACCTGCCGGATAATAATGATTCCAACTCGACTGCAAGCGTCTCGATTACCGACGACCCGAAGGGTAATAGCAGCTATACGTACGCGTGGGAGTTTATCCTGCCGAGTGATGTCAACTCGCCGCCGACAATCATTGTCGGTGGACAGGCGGGTGACGCGTTCTGTAGTTTCGCGGCTCTCTGCTGCCAGGACCCCAACGGCTTATCAGATTCGGGCCAGCCGTTAACGGTTAAAGTTACTGTTATCGGCAATGATTACGGTAATACCGGCACTGCCGAGGCGCAGTTTGGCATAGCCCTTCTCGGTGATGTTGACAATGACAGCTATGTTGACGTGGCGGACCGCTCGATAATTAATGTTTTCTGGAGGAAAGGCTCGGCGGGCAGCTTTACTTTTCGTGATTGCGACCTTGACTGCGACGGATTCGTGGACGTGGCCGACCGTTCTATTGCGAACGCTATATGGCGCGGCAATCTTGGCCAAAGATCGGTAAGCGTCAAATGCCCATTTCGTTAAGCTAACATTTTGAGATTTTCTGGAAGTTAAGGTGTACGGCAAAACCACACAATTTTGCTTTGTAATGCTTTTAATTCTTTTATTGGCCTCACCTTCCCTCGCCAAATACCACGGTAGGACCGGCAAAACAACAACGAAGATGAAAACAAAGGCCAAGTTTCCGGCAGCAGGCCGGGCTTTTGCCGACAAGAGGTTTAAGGGGACCAAAGATATTTTAAAATTATACGGTCCGCATAATTCCCAACAGCTTAACGGCGGAAAATACAGCGGTGGCAATGGCGAGCCGAACGACCCGTACCTAATCGCAACTCCCGATGACCTTAACTCTATCGGCCTTGACGCCAACGACTGGGATAAACATTTCAAAATGATAGCCGATATCGATTTGGCTGGTTATACAGGCACGCAGTTTAATTTGATTGGTTATGTTAAAGACTTTGGTGATCCATGTAACAAACCTTTCTGCGGTGTCTTTGACGGTAACGGCCATACCATTTCAAATTTCACATATGATTCCAATGATGTATATTGCATAGGACTTTTTAGATACGTTTCGGACCCGAATGCACAGATACAGAATTTGGGTTTAATTGACCCGAATGTAAGCGCAAGAAGAATTGTTGGTTCGCTTGTTGGCGATTTAGATTGGAGTATTATATCTAATTGTTATGTTGAAGGCGGAACTGTGTCTGGGTATGGTGCGATAGGAGGATTAGTGGGCAGTAATGGTGGCACGATTTTGGATTGCCGTGTAACCGGGATAGTTCGTGGAGTTTCTCATTCAATCGGGGGTCTGATAGGATACAACAGTGGAATAATTTCGAATTGTCATGCCCAGACCTATGTCTATGGTGACCTTGATATCGGAGGGCTTGTTGGAGCTAATGGATATGAAGGAAAAGTGCATAAAAGCTATTCGTGTGGGGCTGTTGAAGGGAATTACGAAATTGGTGGATTAGTAGGGTATAATGGAGAATATGCTATTATTTCAAATTGCTATTCATTATGTGATGTTACCGGAAACTCAGAGGTTGGGGGACTGGTAGGATTGCACGTTGAAGGAACTATTTCGAATTGCTATGCTGCCGGCCACGTTCAAGGCAATTCACGGGGTGGAGGATTGGTAGGTGATAATCACGGTTTTGTCATTGATTCTTTCTGGGATATTCAGACCTCTGGTCAATTAAGTATGTGTGGAAGTGGATACACAGGACCACAAAGATGCGATGACTCGAGGGGTAAAACGACTGCCGAGATGCAGATAGCGATAACATTTGCTGCCTGGGCGTGCGATCCGATTTGGACAATCGATGAAGGCGTAGATTATCCAAGACTTGCCTGGCAGAACCTGCCTGGAAAGTTGATTTTAAGCAGTGATTGGTACGGTGGGGGGCAGGGTGAGCCGAATAATCCCTATCTTATTTATACCGCAGAGCAGTTTAATACAATTGGATTGATAGAGTGCGATTGGGATAAACATTTTAAGCTGATGGCGGATATTGACCTGTCCGCCTACACCGGAACGCAGTTTCATATCATTGGTGATGCTAATACGCCCTTCACGGGTGTCTTTGACGGTAATGGGCATATGGTTTCTAATTTTAGTTATTCTTTTAATTGTTGCGAGTCTGATGATGGGATATATAGGGCATATGAGGTGGGACTTTTCGGATTTATTGATGATACAGACGCTATGATAATGGACTTGAGTGTTATTGAGCCTAATGTTTTTTTAGTATCTTGTGGCTGCACATGTTCCCATTCATGTTGCTTTATATGTGGTTCACTTGTGGGTTATTTAAGCAGCGGTACTATCATCAGATGCTGCGCTATAGGAAGCCAAATTGTTGAGTGGGTGTTAGGGAGCAATAGCTGTAGCATTGTTGGTGGTTTGGTAGGAGAAAATAGTGGGATAGTTTCTAATTGTTATTCCATCGATAACCTTCTGGGAGCCCCGGGACGTGTTGGTGGGCTCATAGGACAAAATAATAACGGGAAAGTTGTTAATAGTTATTCAGTTACTCACACATATTGTAGTATTGCGGGGGGTGATTCCGGGGGTATTTACACTAAATGTTTCTGGGATAGCGATATTAATCCTGGTTCCGTAGGTATTGGTGATAAGACTGACCCCAATGTCATCGGCCTGCCGACTGCACAGATGCAGATGAGAAATACATTCACTGACGCGGGCTGGGATTTTGTTGGCGAAACAATAAATGGAGCTAACGATGTCTGGACTATTTTGGAGGGGCTGGATTATCCGAGGTTAACCTCGTCACATATTTTGCCGGTTGATATGGAAATAGACAACCAGTGGATGTATTATAATTTGCCTGGAAGGACAACCTCAAATTTGACCACGAGTGTCGCGATTTTTGACGACCCGATGGATAATAACAGCTATACGTGCGTCTGGGAATTTATTTATAAGCCGTTCGATGTCGATATACTGCCGGCAATTGTTGCCGGGGGGCAGGCAGGTGATGCGTTCTGCAGTTTCGCGGCGCCCGGTTGCGACATTTCCGATGGTATTTCTGATTACGGAGGCCTTCCATATATAGTTAAAGTAACCGTTACAGGAGATGATTACGGCAATGTCGGCAGCTCGGCGGAATGGTTCGGCATAGCCCTTCTCGGTGACGTTGACAATGACGGCATAGTTGACGTGGCGGACCGCTCGATAATTAATGTTTTCTGGAGGAAAGGCTCGGCGGGCAGCTTTACTTTTCGTGATTGCGACCTTGACTGCGACGGATTCGTGGACGTGGCCGACCGTTCTATTGCGAACGCTATATGGCGCGGCAAGCTTGGTCAAAACTCGGTTAGCACGGCCTGCCCATTCCGTTAAATATTGGCTGAGGCCCGTCTCGGGGCCTGGCAGCCGGGTATTTGTATTTTCATTGGGAAAATCGGCGGAACACTTATTGGGGCAAGTTGGATTCGTTTTAAAAATCAGATTTTGAAAGAAAATTATGGGTCCATTTCACGGCGTAAATAGTTTATAGCACGCTGTATGGGCTGAATTTACCGGACAATGGTAAATAAAGGTAAATTAATACAAAAATAAGGCTTGACTTTTACGCCGAAAGCTTGTTTAATATAGTCATAAATTTTCAATTCAAGTGGGTGGTGAAAACTTCTTCTATCGGATGATATGTACGAGACACTTTTGATGACTGCCTGCAGTGATGGCTAAAGCGGGTCTTCATCAAAAGGGCGCAACAGTGACGTTTTTCGATGGCAGGAGGAATGTTAATGAAGTACTCAGCAATTAGTATAGTCGCATTGACATTTATGGCATTCTGCGTTCCGGCGAAAGGGAGCGTTGAAATAAAGCCTACAAATTGTGTCTTTGATGTGGACTCATTTAGTTTTGATTATGTAATTACACAGCCGGATGATGTTAACGCCATAAGTTTTCAAACCGTAATAGGCGTTATGGGGCCGGGGACTCTTTCTTTAGACCAGGCTGGAAGTGAGGCTGTTTCCAGTGAACTGGACTACTGGATTGTCGGGAATTCGACCGGCGCCGGCGCAATAGACCTTGGGGGTAACTCTTTCCAATTTGGCGATGGTTCGGATGATGGCAATCCGGAATTGCTGCTTGCCGGTGATATTGTCGCAAGGTACGCTTTCGACTGGGACGGCACCGTCGGCAACTACACTTTTACTATTGACCTTAATTCCGCCCTGACTTATGTCCAGAATGACTCTTTGGTCAAGGAGGCCCTGCTGTTTTCTCCGGGAGAATATCCGGGAGGACCAGACTTTTTTACAGTGTGCATACCAGAGCCTGCCACGCTTATGTTCTTTGCTTTGGGAGGCGCAATTCTGCTTAAGAAGCGCAAGGCGTAAGCTGTTCGCTTTTTTTACAATAGCTGCGTAAATCCACATTCCTCACACTACCGTATCAATAGTCCTATATCGAATTTGACACTACTTTGGAACTTCCCTTTTACTAATAAAAATAAACTGCGATATTATCGGGCTGGATGCATATAAACTTTGAAATTAGTCTTCGTGCTGTCAGTTGACTATCCTTTCTTTGTTATCTATATTTTAATAGGCTTACTGTATTTCTAAGCTGGGCGTGAATACTAAGGGGGCGCAGGGCCTGAGATGCTTTTATCGGATGATTAAAAAGGTAAGAACAAGCCAAGGAACAGGAAAGGTTCGTTAAGAATTCCATAGGAATTTTGAAAGGCTGTTATCAATGATAAGAAATTTGCACATCGTTATCACAGGCGTTGTGTTTTTCCTGATAGGGCTCGTTGGGCTTGGCATAACGGCCGTGCAAAAAGATAAAGAGCAACGGGGGTGGGTTCCGAGTAATTTGAATTCCAGCCGGCATGAGGACGAATTGCTTTCGCGATTTGAAAACCAATCGAACCTCTCGCCCGATGAGCAGCTTGAATTGCTGCATGAAAGTAGTAAATATAGTACCGATTGGAAAGAGGAATATCAGAAAAGGCTTAAGGCCGACCTTGATGAGTTGGCGGTGAGCGCTGAGCAGGGCGATCATAATAATATTGCAGGCGCGGTCTATGGAGATAACTGGCAGGAGCAGGTAGAAGAACATATGAGAAAGAAGGAACGGAGCGAACTGATGCTTAACGCATCGGTCATGAGCTTCCTCGGTGGGGCCGGGATTTTAGTGCTAACGGCCTATCGATGGCTGGTTAGTACTGTAGGTAAATGGCAGAGCCGGCGCAACCAGATAAAAAAGAAAATTTCGGATTTGATTTCGCATCAGAAAAGGCAGCTCGAGAAGATTTGTAATCGAGAAAAGCAGACTGAAAAGAATTGTGATGGAGAAAGGCAGACTGAGAAGAATTTGGGGATGAAGATGCTGCTTGCCACTCAGGCCGGGAATGATGTTAAAGAGGACGAGCTTGAGCAACTGGCTAATGAGCAGACACCGCGGTCGTCCAAAGATATTGCTTCGGGAGCCCGTGGATAATATCACATAACGCCCGGCCGCGACAGTTTTCGCCGGGACAAGTCAAAGAGCACTTCCGGTCAGTTCAGGAAGAAATTGATAATGTCATTTCGTGTTACATAGAGGAACAAGACCGCAATGAAGGCAAGGCCCGCATAAGTAAGGACGGCTTGTGCCCGCGTACTTATGGGTGAGCCTTTTAGTTTCTCTACCAGCAGCAGCACAACGAGACCGCCGTCAAGAATCGGCAGCGGCAGAAAGTTCATCACGGCAATGATGGCACTTATCATTCCGAGGAAATAGAAATAATAAGACAGAGGTTGTTCGGTAACGATAGTATAAGTCAGCTTGAAGATTCCGAGCGGCCCGACGAGTGTTTTGGGGCTTATGAACCTCGCGAAAAGTCCCTTTATGGTGGCGTAAGCCTGGACGATAAACATCATAGTTTTCTTAGAGCCCATTTCTATGGCGTTTATGGGGCCGCTTGCCTTATAAAGCTCTCTTAATTCTTTGAACGGAATCATTTCGGTGAAAACGCTATGAACGGTAATATAATCATTCTCGGCCTGCACATCGATGATGGCTGTTCCTGCACCGGGCTCATTGCCGCTTTCCGCCGCCTGTGATGGGTCGGATTTTTGCCATTCGAGTTCGATTTGTCGTCCGGAGCTTTGGCGAATAATCTCGACCAGGTCGTAAAAACTCGATACTGTCTTACCATCTGCACGTGTGATTCTCGCGCCGCGCGGGATGTGTAAGGCCTTTGGGCCGTTCCGGGCATCTATAGTTGTGGCCAAGACGGGATTTTCTGCGTCAAGGGCGGTCATAATGCCAATCCGTACACGGTCACTGCCGGGTGGCCGACGTGGAGTAACCTTCATCGTCAGGGGTTTATAATCGCCATTCTCATCGGCTCGCAGGATGCTGATGGACATTTGACTGCCTTCATGCTCGGTTGTTACTGTGCGCAGCTCCGTGAAGGTAGGCAGCTTAACGTCGCCTACTGCGGTAATTATATCACCCCGCTTCAACGGCAAAGGGATGTGGCGACTTCTGCAGCCGGAAACCCTTAACAACGCCAGAAGCCTTTCAAGGTATGAAGGCCGGCGTGATTGCTGTACCTCGGCAATACGCAAACGCGGCACAATGGAGTGGATATGAGCCAGCTCGTATTCTGTCTGGAAGTTGTAATTAGTCGGCAGTGTGCTGAGCTCAAGCTGCGTCTGTAGTGAGCGGATTTGACTTTGCTTCTCGGATGGGCCGGGCTCGCGCCTGTTTATTGACAGGCTGATAGTAGGCTTGAGATGGTTGCGAACGATTTTTTCGAGATGCCAGCTTTTTTCGACTTTCTTTCCATCGGCGGCAACGATTTCATCGCCCGGCTTAAGGCCGGTGGCGTCAAACATCACCTCCGGCTTAGAAACCTTCTCAATGGTGAGCGTTGCCGGCTTGGCGATTCCGAAGAGTCTTAGGCCGGTCTCGGTTGAGGGACTGGATACGATTGAGACCTCTTCGACTGAGCCGTTTTCGTGTTGAACCTTTAGCCGAACCGCTTCATCTCTGTCGGAAAGAGCGGCTGCTATTGAAATATTGCTGAAGTCGAGGTTGGTGTTCCTGATGAATTGAATCATTTTGTTATCACGTAATACGTCAACGTATTCCGTGTTGCCGTTTCTATTTATTTGAATTATTCTGTCACCGGGCCGAATGCCCGCAACCTCTGCAGGTGAGTTGGAAAGTACGCCGCCGACGAGTGGTGGGGTCAGATTAATGCCTACCAGAAAAACAATGATAAAAACCATCAGCGCCGAGATTGCGTTGAATACGACGCCTGCGGTAACCACCGCGATGCGGGTCAGTATCGGCTTGTTAGTGAATGAGCGAGGGTCATCGGATTTCTCGTCCGGGCCTGTGTCGTCCTGGCCGAGCATTTTAACGAAGCCGCCGAACGGCAAAAGGCCGATGCGATACTCGGTCTCGCCCGCCGTTGTTCCTTTGCCGATGGTGAAGCTGAAAAGCCCCGTTCTTCGACTTACCTGGCTTTGTTCTGTATCGGCATTCTCGGGACTGGTGGGTTTTTGCTCTTGCTTGTCTTCGACAGGCCCGGGTAAAAACAAAAAGCGCAGGCCGGCCTCGGTCCTTTGTATCGCCAGAAGCACCGGCGGAAATCCGATTGAAAATGCCTCGACCTTTATGTCGGACAGCTTGGCGACGATAAAATGCCCGAACTCGTGGACGATGATTACCGCACCAAAGCCGAGAGCTACGAGAAGCAAATTGCCGGTTGCCCTGATGTTGCCGATGACGAAGTAAAAGGCCCCAATGATAACAAGAGCTAATAACGCGGTATTGATGTATTTTTTTAATGTACTTTTTGTCTCTTCAGACATTTTTTGACCTCATCTCTGGCCCAGGCATCAAGCTCGAGAAGCTGCTCGAGCGAGCCGAGTTTTTTTGCACTATGTTTACACAGGCATCCTTCTATTAGTTCGGCTATTTTGCCGAATGTAATTCGTCCCGAAAGAAATTCTTCTACGGCAGCCTCGTTAGCAGCATTGAAAACCACGGGTGCCGAGCCGCCGGCGCGGGCGACTTCGTAGCCGAGCGCCAACGCACGGAAGGTTTTCAGGTTCGGCTTCTCGAAGCTGAGTGTGCCTAATTCTTCGAGCCGCAGCGGCCGGCTGATACCCTTTAAACGCTTCGGCCAGGTTAGGGCGTATTGAATCGGCAGGCACATATCAGGATTGCTCATCTGCGCTATCACGGACCCGTCGACGAATTCTACCATCGAGTGAATGATTGACTCTGGATGAATCAGCACCTCGATTTTCTCAACGGGCATATTGAATAGCCAGTGGGCCTCGATTACTTCGAGGGCCTTATTCATCATCGTTGCCGAGTCGACCGTTACCTTCGGCCCCATATTCCAGGTCGGATGCGCTAAGGCGTCCTGTATCGTCGCGTTTTTTATTTCGTTCTCGCCGGCGTTTAGGAACGGTCCGCCGGACGCGGTCAGTATGATTTTGCTCACTTCGTCGTGCGAGCCGGCCTGCATTGCCTGGAAAATCGCGGAGTGCTCGCTGTCAACGGGAAGAATAGTCGCGCCGCTTTTTTTTGCTACCTCGGTAAGAATTTCTCCCGCAATCGCCAGCGGCTCCTTGTTCGCGATTGCTAACCTTTTGCCTTGACGTGCGCCTGCAAGAACGGCAGGCAGGCCCGCCGCGCCTACAACGGCCGTGATGAGAATATCAACCACGTCAAGGCTTGCAATCTGCTCGAGGCTCTCCGGCCCTGCTAAAATCTCGACGTTCAAACCAGCACAGGCCTGTCGCAGTCGGTCGGCATAAGACGGCTCGCTAATCGCGACGACGGCCGGCCCGTACTGCCGTGCCTGCTCGGCAAGAAGGGCAAAGTTGCTGTGGGCCGAAAGAGCGACAACGCGATAATCGGCACCAAGAGCGCTGATTACCTTCAGGGCGCTTTTGCCGATAGAACCGGTGGAGCCTAAAATTGCGATATTCTTGCTCATAGGTTAGAACTTTCCGACAACTTTTTCCCTATATTACTCATTTTCAGGCAACTGTCAAGCCTCAGAGGCTCTCCACCACGCTTGGGTAGATGCTCTGTACGAGGAAGTCGAGGTCGAATCGGAATCGAAGAAACGGAGGCGCGCAGCCTCGAATTCGTATTCGAAGTTTTTTCTTCTCGTTCTTTGATCTCGTTTCGTTCTTCTTCTCTTGTATTCTTATTCTCGTTATTGTTATTGTTTACGTTCTCGTTAGCCATTGCTGTGCTATTGGGTGTGCCATTAGGTGTCCCGATAGCATCGGGATGGCTGTGCCATCTTTCCTTTGCGCCTTTAAGTCCTGCTTTTTTCTTGGCTTGCATAAGCCTCTTTGCTCTTCTGAGCTCGCGGCTGACTCTTTTGTGAGTGATTATTCCCTCCTTAACCTGAAATTTCTTTTTGATTTCCTGCCAGACTTTCGGAAAGTTTTTGCAATTCATCAGCCTGCTCAAGTACTTCGTATCGAGCCGACATTTCCCGTCATTGGCATACATATATATCATCAGCGAAAAGTAAACGCCCCGCTGTTCGGCGTTCATAGTTTGGAAATCGCAGTCCGCCAGCACCGTCTCTATTTCAAGTGGAATGAATTTGACCCGTTTTCCCATGTGTGTAACTGCTTTTCTTCCCTGAACTTATGAATTTTCTTCCAAATCCCGCCTCTGTCTTTACTTATGCCTGCTTTTCACCAATAAGTTTGATATATACCAAACAATACTTATAATTTACACTATTTTTGAACAAAAGCAAATACTTTTTTGTCTTTTTCTTTTTTTACTTTATAATAAGGGAATTAATTGCAGATAAATATGAGAGATAATAGCCTTATTGCTGTAGTCAAAGAGAAGCAGGCGATACTCTTCGACCTTTTTCACACTCTTACAAAGGTCGAATCATCGTGGTCCGACGGACCGCCGACTTGCGAGATGCTCGGAGTCAGCAAAGAGGCCTGGAACGAGCAATTACTGGAAAAGTCGCGGGAACGTTTGACCGGGGAAGTTAACGACCCTGTTTTAATAATTCGAAAGATGGCGCATTCGATTGACCCCTCCATTCCGGAAGAGATAATTAAAAAGGCGGTCGATAACAGGATTAAAAGATTTTACGATGCTCTTATAAATATCCCGCAGGAAACACTTGAAGTGCTTGCTATTCTAAAATCGAGGAAGAAAAAAATCGGGCTGATTAGCAACGCGGACGTTGCGGAGATAGTAGGGTGGAAGAGGTCTCCGGTTACGCATCTTTTCGATTCGGTCGTTTTTTCCTGCAAGGTCGGCTGTGTTAAGCCTGAGCCGGAAATTTATAATATATGTATGGAAGAATTGAGTGCAGAACCTAACCAATGTTTGTTTGTCGGTGACGGCGGCTCGAGAGAGCTCGAAGGAGCGAAGAATTTAGGCATCACGACGGTTATGATAACAGGAATAATAAGCGAGATTTGGCCGGATAAGATTGACGCAAGAAAGAAATATGCGGACTATGTAATCGAACGGCTGAATGAGCTGGTAAAGAAAAACTAAAAGGATAAAATAGAAGGACGTTATTATGGAAGAAAACATAGCTGTCTGTGGTCTCGATTGCAGCACGTGCCCGTTTCCGAACATTCACGAAAACCTGGAAAATGCGCAGAAGTGGGTCGGGCAGTTTAGAGAGTGGAAAGTCATAAGCGATAGCGAAGGCGCAGAAGAGATAATGGCAAGAGGGCCTTATTGCATTAGTTGTCGCGGCGACCGCTCTAAACACTGGTCGGCCGAGTGCTGGATTCTGAAGTGCTGTGTGGATGATAAAGGATTGGACAATTGCTCGCAGTGCGGCGAGTTCCCTTGCGAGAAATTAGTGGAATGGAGTAAAGAAAATCCGCATTACGGCAAGGCGCTCGATAATCTTAAACAAATGAAACAGAGCCGTTGATTCCTGCGCGGGCCGTTTCGATGGAGGGCGGCCGCGAGAAGGACAATTTTTGAAAGAGTCAATACGATGGTTTTAAGAAAAAATAGAATTGATAGAAGAGAATTCCTCAAGGCTACCGCTGCCGCGGGTGTTGGGTATGTAATTACCTCGGCCGGCTGTCGTAAACAAAAAAGTGAAGCTGCGAAAAAGAATATAGCTGTATGTGGTCTCGATTGCAGCACGTGCCCGTTTCCGCATATTCACGAAAGTCTGGAGAATGCGCAGAAGTGGGTAGGGCAGTTTAGAGAGTGGAAAGTCATAAAGCAGGACGAAGGCGCAGAAGAGATAATGGCGAAAGGCCCGTATTGTATGGGCTGTCGCGGCGACCGTTCTAAACACTGGTCGGCCGACTGCTGGATTCTAAAGTGCTGTGTGGATGATAAGGGACTGGATAATTGCTCACAGTGCGGCCAGTTTCCCTGTGAGAAATTAGTGGAATGGAGCAAGGAAAGGCCGGCATACGGCAAGGCATTGGATAATCTGAGAAAACTTAAAGAAAGCCAGTAACTCGCGCGTCAACTACTTCAATAAAGAGTAGCCGCGGACAAGGGAATATATAAAGTAATGTCAAAATATTTCAGGATGAAGCTGGCTGGGACTTTTGGGCCTGATATTACACCGGCCGGATTTAGAATCGTTTCGTATTGTCCGGCCCTGCACCATAATGAAATCCCTTTTATCTATGCGGAGTCTTTCCATGAAGCCCCCTGGGACGATGACTGGGATACTTTTCTTGGATTCGACTCCGAGGGAGTATTCATAGCAGTCGATGCCGGGACCGGCAAATATATAGGTTTTATTATAAGCTACAGCAAGGAAGATTATGGCTATATAAGCATCGTTGCCGTTATTCCGAAATGGCGAAAAAAAGCAGTAGCGTCTTCTTTAATAAGAACCGCTATTCAACGTTTTGGCTCTATGAAAATGGAGACGGTAAGAGTTGATGTAGAGGAAATAAATACGCCAGCGATAAATTCATATAAAAAAGCCGGCTTTGTCATTGCAGAAACATTTGAGGAATGATATATGATGAATCGTTCTCCTTTTCAGGTGTTAGTTTTTCCTTACAGACTGATAGCGAATCAAGGTCCGCTATATTGCATATTTAAAAGAAATCCGGAGACGGGAGGGTATTGGCAGGGTATTGCCGGTGGAGGTGAGCAAGGCGAGACTCCATTAGATGCAGCTAAGAGAGAAGCACACGAGGAGGCAAATATATCACCAAATAATGCTTATATGCAATTAGATTTGTTAGCAACAATTCCAGTGGAAAACGTGTGTGGATTCATATGGGGAAGTGGTACTTTGGTTATTCCGGAACATACTTTTGGAGTCGAATTGTTTGATGAGAATATAATTTTGACTAATGAGCACACTGAATACAAATGGGCTGACTACAAAAATGCTTATGAAATGCTTCGCTGGGACAGCAACAGGAATGCTTTATGGGAATTAAATCATAGACTGTTGTCTTCTTTAAATTCCTGACTTACGCTGTAAGCCTTAGACATAATGACGTACGGCAATATAAATATGGAAGGGAAACTGTATGGAACCGGCTATAAAGAAGTTGCCTGCATTTTGTGTGGTTGGTGTAACAACGTTTGGGGAGGGCGGCTCGGGATTGTTTCCCAAGGCCTGGGAGATGTTCTTTAAGCTGGAGAAGAACGTAGAATGGAAAGACAATACGAGAAAATTCGGCATAGAATTCTATACCGAGGAATTTCACAAGGAGAACAAGTGGTTTTATATGGCGTGCAAGGAAGTTAAGGACCTCTCTTCAATGCCGGACGTTATGGTTGGCAAGAGAATTCCTGAACATCAATACGCTGTTTTCTCCTGTAAAGGATTAAGCGAACTTATGAAGACATTTCAGTTTGCGTATAAGGAATGGCTGCCCAAATCAGACTATGTTTCGGCAGGCTGTTTCGATTTCGAGCTGTATGATGAGAGATTCAGGGGCGCGGAGAACCCGGAATCTATAATTGACATTTATATACCGATTAAAAAGAAGTAGTAATTGGTAACTCAGTAATTATTTCTTGTAAACGGCATCGGGGTCGAAGACCTTCTCGGCGATTGACTCGAGCTTGTCTTTGCTGTCTTTTTTGAGTGCGCGATGAAAGCAGGACTGGTAGCCTAAGTGGCACTGGCCGGCCTGTACGGTTACCTTCAGCAGAATACAGTCCTGGTCGCAGTCGGTAAGAATCTGTTCTACTTTCTGGAAGTGGCCGCTCTGCTCGCCCTTGGTCCACAGCTTTTTTCTCGACCTGCTGTAGTATATTCCCTTTCCGGTTTCTATAGTTTTTTCGAGCGCCTCGCGGTTCATATACCCGACCATCAGGACCTGGCCGGTCTTTGCATCCTGCACGATGGCTGTTATCAGGCCGTCGGGACCGAATTGGGGAAGAAATTGCAGGCCTTCTTCGATGTCTTGTTTTGTAGCCACTTTCAGCAGCTCCTTACTGATATATGCCCGGAAGGCGGGGCTGTTATTTATATTACGCAATATCTTGCTGCGATGAATCTTACCTGCTATTATATCCGAAAACAAGGTTTTTTGAGGAAACCGAGTTGGCACAAGGCCCGACGAGCAAAAGGAAAAAGCATATATCTACGATATTGCGTTTTTGTGTGGCAGGCATTGCGCTGTATCTTGTATTTCGCAACGAGGATTTTGGAAAACTTACGGGGACTTTATTGGGGATGAGTTTATGGGTTTTTTTGGGGGTGGTGGGTATTTTATTCTTTAGTCAGTTTATTTTTGTCTCACGCTGGTGGGTACTGTTGAGGGTTCAGGGCATCAATATTAATATATGGGCGGCATTCAAGCTTCATTTATTAGGATTATTCTATAATAACTTTTTGCCAAGCTCGGTGGGAGGTGACGTACTTAGGGCGTGGTATGTTACTAAGCATACCGATAAAAAGCTCGAGGCCGTTCTTAGCGTCTTTGTCGACAGGGCGATAGGTTTTTCCGGGCTGATTGCTATGGCCGCCTGTTTTTACTGGTTTGTACCGGTGGAAGGGCAAAGCGACCAGCTGGAGATAAATTTTAGTTTCGATACATTTCAATCTCTGTCGGGATTTGGGTGGATTGTTTTATATGTGGTTGGGGCTCTGGCGGCGATTCTTTGCATTTTCTTACTAACGAATAAGGGCAGGGCGGTCCTGAAGAAAGGCTGGTCTGTTCTGCGAGATAAGGGCTCTCGTGCGGCCGGAAAAGCGAGAGATGCTATCCGCCTTTACTGTCGTAAGCCGCTGGCGATATTGCTTGCGTATGTACTAACCTTTTGTTGTCAGGCCGTCTTTATCGTGGGTTTATGGCTTGCCGGACGCAATCTCGGGATGACGGCCCCTCTTAAGTACTATTTTGTCTTCTTTCCGGCCGCATGGGTTCTGGGGCTGTTGCCTGTGAGTGTTGGGGGACTCGGTATATGGGAAGGGGGGCTGAAAATTATGTTTACACAGCTGGCGTCGGTTACCAGCGAGCAGGCTGTTGCGCTGGCGGTATTCCATCGCGTTGCCTGGCTTATTGCTTCTTTGCCGGGAGTGGTTATACATCTGGCCGGGGCTCATCTGCCAAAAGAGTTTTTTATTGACGAACAGGATTCTATAAATTAAACTATCGGCGCAGTGTGGTTTGGCTGCAGGGCTGTCAAAAGCGCAATTTAGTGTGAAATAAGGAGTTACGAACAAACCAGCGAGGGGCTGTTCACAGAAGCTATGCAAGCATTAAAAACTTTCAGAGGCTATTTTCTGCGGGGGCTGGCGGCGCTTCTTCCGACAGTGGTTACAATCTGGATATTCGTGCAGTGCTACATCTTCGTGCAGGGAAATATCAGTATCCATATCAATCGTGGGGTTGTCCGGCTGGCGGTGGCGGCTACCAAATGGTATCCGCCTATCACTAATGACCAGAAGGTTACTTATGTCTTGAAGAACGAGCCGGAGCTACAGGCCCAGCCGGATGTGCTTGGGGAGAGGATAAAGGATGATGACATCATAAAAGGCACGAGAATCCAGGTTGCAGAAAAGTACTGGGTGACGGGGCCTGGACAGATTACCGGATTTATTCTGGCGTTGTTGGGCGTGTGCATCCTGGGGGTGATTCTGGCCAGCGTGGCGGGCAGGACGCTATGGCGAATTTTCGAAAAATTTCTTGTAAGGACGCCTTTTTTACGGAAGGTTTATCCGTATATAAAACAGGTAACCGACCTTATGTTGTCGGATAAGAAACTGACATTTCTCCGCGTTGTTGCATTGCAGTATCCTCGGCAGGGGACGTGGTCGCTGGGTTTGGTTACCGGTTCGGGACTGAAGAAGATAAATGAGAATATGACGAGAGAGTTTTTAACCGTTTTTGTACCGACTTCGCCGACGCCGTTTACGGGCTATGTGATAATGACGGCCAAAGATGAGACAATAGAGCTGGATATGACGATAGAGGAGGCGCTGCGATTTACGATAAGCGGCGGTGTGGTAACGCCGAGCATGCTGCCATCCGAAAGGAAGAGCGACTCTACGGATAAGGCGGAGAGTTAGCGACGAGATAAGCATTTAATTTAAGGAGATTGAATTTGTTGGTGATGATTAGCGGCAAGCATATTGAGATAACCGAAGGATTAAAAACACATACGCAGCAGAAAGTTTCGAAGCTGCCGAAGTATTATAGCAACATAAACAAGGTAGAGGTAATTATCCACGGCAGCCAGAGCGCGACACCCGGAGTTGAGATAATTGCAAGTGCGGAACATAACAAGGTTTTTGTGGTAAAAGAGCCCGGCCAGGACATATATGCCTGCATTGATACCGCCAGTAAGAAGCTTGAACGGCAGTTAAAAAGGCAAAAGGAAAAAGAACGAGACAATAAGCACTGAGCCGGCATCAGAATCGGTTAGCCGCGAAAGTATGGTTGGTGGTTTTGACCGGTAGGAAGGGGGTAGATGGGTTTTTTAGGAGCGAAAATGAAGTTCGCAGATTTTGTCTGCTTTGAAGCGACGGTTCCGGATTTAAAAGCGAGGAACAGAGACGATGTAATCAGTGAGCTTGTCGAGGCAATTGCGACTGCCGGGGGTTTGAAAAAGGGTGATTGCAGGGATATTATCAAGGCCCTGATTGACAGAGAGAATGAGGCGAGTACGGGTTTAGGTAAAGGCGTTGCGGTTCCACACGTCAAGCATTCGGCCGTTAAGCGGCCGGTCTGTGCGGTCGGCCGAAGCAGCCGCGGTATTGATTTTGCCTCTCTTGATAAGCGGCCTGTTTACACGGTGTTGCTTCTGCTGAGTCCGACCGAGGAGCCGGAGAGGCATCTGGAGGCTATGGAAAAAATATTCGGGCATTTACAGCAGGATAAGTTCCGCAAATTTTTGCGGCAGTCTCAAACAGCCGAGCAGATTAACGAAATCCTGCGGGAAGCGGATGAGGTAAAATTGCCCTGAATAATTATGGTATAATGTAATAAGCTGTAAGAGTAAGTGAGCAGGCACGATGCAAGCGGAAGGAGAAGCGCTGGAAAAGCTGGTTCGTGAAATAAAAGTTGAGATAAAGAACGAGGATGGTTTGCATATGCGGCCTGCAATGCAGTTTGTTGATGTTGCGAGCCGGTTCTCCTGTGATATCAAGGTTAGTAATCCGCAGTGCGAAGCCAACGGTAAAAGTATTATGCAGATGTCAATGTTGGCTGCCACGCAGGGCAGCAGACTTACAATCAGGGCCGAAGGCGCCGATGCCGAGGAGGCAATTACCGCCTTAAAGGAGCTTGTGGAGGGTGAACAGTTCCGCGGGGTCTCAGTTGAAGACGTCCCAGAGCAAAATAACTGATAGAAGGTTAATATGGAGATAAGGAAAGGCATCGGAGTTTCTCCCGGAATCGCTATTGCCAGGTCGCTGGTGATTGATTCCGAGGAATATCGCATTCCGCGGCGTTCGATAATGAACTCTCAGAGAAAGGCGGAAATGAGACGTGTGCGGGAGGCGTTTGGGAAGGCCGTTGCCGAATTAACCGAGCTGGAAGCGGCGCTGGATATCGGAGAAAGTAAAGTTGGTGATATTTTTGCAGTGCATTCGCGTTTTCTGCGCGATAGAAGTCTGCGAAAGAAGATAACAGATCTGGTTTTTTCAGAGTGTTTGACCGCTGAATATGCCGTTTCAACCATTCTTCGTGAAATAGCCACCCATTTTGCTCAGGTAAAAGATGCTTATATCAGCGAGCGTGCGGCGGATATTTACGATGTTGAGAGGCGCTTGCTCAGACACCTTCTTGGAAAGAAACGGGAAGACGTGGCGCATCTTACCGAGGAAATGGTAGTGATTGCACACCAGTTAAGTCCGACCCAGACGGCGGGGTTTAACAAGACCTTTGTGAAGGGAGTTGCCACGGATGTCGGTGGGCGAACGAGTCACAGCGCGATTGTTGCCCGTTCATTAGGTATTCCGGCGGTTGTCGCTCTTGAAGATATCAGCGAGGCGGTGGGCGTGGGCGATGCGGTAATAGTAGACGGCAATCGCGGGGTTGTTATCATAAATCCGGATGAGGAGACGGTACGGGAATATGAAAAGTATTTGCAGGACTTTGCTCGTCTTGAGCATGAGCTTGACGCGATACGTGATATGCCTGCGGTTACGCGGGACGGGGTGAGGGTGGAGCTGCTCGGTAATATCGAGTTTCCCGATGAATCGGAAGTGGTTCTGGCAAAAGGCGGTGAGGGTATAGGTCTTTACCGAACGGAGTTTTTATACCTATACAACCAACAGGAGCCTACGGAGGTCGACCACTACGAGGCTTATGTAAAAGCAGTTCAGGCTTTCAGCAACAGTTCGGTAGTAATCAGGACAATGGACCTTGGGGCGGATAAGTATACTCCAAGCAGAAGATACACTCCTGAACCGAATCCATGTCTGGGACTGCGTTCCATTAGACTGTGCCTGCAGGACCTGGCGATGTTCAAGACTCAGTTGCGCGCGATTTTAAGGACCTCAGTGCTTGGTGATGTGAAGATAATGTTTCCCTTGATAACAAACCTGGAGGAGCTGCGACATGCGAAAATGATTCTTCACGACGTGATGGAGGACCTTGACGAAGAGTCTATTCCGTATAAGCATGATATCGAGGTCGGAATTATGATTGAGACACCGAGCGCCGCGCTCACGGCGGGTACGCTGGCCAGAGACGTAGACTTTTTCAGTATCGGAACCAACGACCTGATTCAATATACGTTGGCGGTTGACCGGAGTAATGAGCGGGTTTCGTCGCTGTTTTCGGCAGGTGAGCCGGCCGTTCTTCGCCTGATAAGGGCGGTGGTTCAGGATGCTTACAGGGCCAAGATAGGACTGCACGTGTGCGGCGAGATGGCTTCGGAGCCGGAGTATATTATGCTGCTGCTGGGATTGGGAGTGCGCACGTTTTCTCTGGCGCCGCCAATGATACCTGAAGTCAAGCAGATTATTCGTTCGGTCACAATGACAGACTGCAACCAGCTTACGCGAAAAATCCTGACTATGAATTCACAGCGGCAGATTTCGAATTATCTAAGGGATGCGGCAAGGAAAATTATTCCGGAGGTGTTTTAACCGACCCCTGGAGGGGGACGAAAAACAGATTCATACGGAAAGAGGCGTGTTTTTTGAGATACACAATAGCCGCTAAGTTCAGGATAGGTGGGAACCTGAGGTTTTTATCACATCAGGAGACGGCAAGGCTTTTTCATTGTGCCCTGGTTCGCAGCCGAATCAAGCTCATCTACAGCCAGGGATTTAATCCCAGGCCGAGAATCTCGCTGCCTTTACCCAGAAGCGTGGGCCTTGAGGGCCAGGCCGAACTGATGTGTGCATTAATAGAGATAGACAGAGAAAACGAAATTGAGGACAATGTAGATATACAGCAAATTCGGAGCCGGCTCGAACGGCAGCTTCCGCAAGGCTGTCGTCTCGTTTCGCTGGAGCTGATAAAAGGCAAAGCGAGATTTCATCCGGCTGCAGCGGTTTATGAATTCGAGCTGACTGGACCGGCACTGCTCGAAAAAACCAGGTTAGAGGCCGAGTCCCGATGTATCGGGAATGAGCATCTTTTCATAGAGCGAAGAATAGACGAAAAAGGCAATACCCGTGTGGTTGACATCGGCGGCTATATTAAGTCGGTTGAATTCGATAGTTTAAAGGTAGCTGTTACGTGCGGAATCGAACCCTCGGGTACGATAAGAGTAGATGAGATTCTAAAGCTGCTGGGTGTTGATGAGTCGATGATGTTAAGTGGTGTGAAACGAACTTGTATAAAGTGGCGGACTGCCGTATCGTGAAGGCAGGAGGCTGTGTGTGAATCCGCCAGGGATGGAAAATTTGTAGTCGTTGTAGGGACTTGTTATGGCAAGAGAGATGTTGATAAATGTGGCTGAGACGGAAGAATGCCGGATAGCGGTTGTTGCCGGCAGTGTACTGGAAGAGCTTTACGTCGAGAGGACAGGCCTAGCCAGTCACGTAGGGAACATTTACAAGGGCAAGGTTGTGAATGTTGAGCCGGGCATACAGGCGGCGTTTGTGGATTTTGGAATCGGCAAGAATGGTTTTCTACACATTAGTGATTTGCATCCCCGATATTTTCCGGGACAGAAAGAAAACTTAACCGTAAGCGTTGGACGTCGAGAGTCGCTGAAGGACAGGCCTCCAATCCAGGGATGTCTCAAGAAAGGACAAAATATAATAGTTCAGGTGTCCAAAGAGGGACTCAAGACGAAAGGCCCGACGCTTAATACGTATCTTTCTTTGCCGGGCAAGTATCTGGTTATGATGCCGTGGATGGGCCAGCTCGGGGTATCGCAGAAAATCGAAAGCGAGGAAGAAAAGAAGAAACTGCGGCAATTGCTTATCGATTGCAATCCCCCGAAAGGATTTGGTTTCATTATCAGAACGGCTGGCCAGGACTGCTCGAAGCGTGATATGCAGGCCGATTTGAGGTATTTGGGCCGGTTGTGGACAGCTATACAAAAGCGAATGAAAGCGGCCAGTGCACCTGCGGAGATTTATCAGGAGTCCGACCTGATAATAAGAACGCTACGGGATGTCTTCAACAGTACAATAAGCAATATAGTGTGTGATTCGGAAAACATTGCGCGAAAGATAAAAGACTTCCTGAAGATAGCAATGCCACGTATGAAGGCGAGAGTGACGTTTTATGCCGGCAAGACGCCTCTTTTTCATAAGTACAGGATTGAAAAAGAGATTAGTAAAATAGAATCCAATCGTGTGGAGCTTAAAAACGGTGGTTCGATAGTGATAGAGCAGACTGAAGCACTGGTTGCTATTGATGTCAACAGTGGTCGATATCGAAAACGAAAAAACGCGGAACAAACGGCTTTTGAGATAAATATAGAAGCGGCGTTTGAGATACCCAGGCAGCTCAGATTACGCGACCTTGGCGGTGTGATTGTGTGTGATTTCATTGATATGCGAGTTGAGAAACATCGAAGGCAGGTGGAGCGGACGTTTCGTAAAGCAGTCAGAGCGGACCGGGCTCGGTCAAAAGTGCTGAGGATGAGCAGGTTCGGAATATTAGAAATAACAAGACAGAGGCTTCGTCCGTCTTTTCAGTCAAGCAGTTATCTGGCCTGTCCGCAGTGTGGCGGTACGGGGGTGGTCAAGAGCCACGAGGCACTGTCTATCGGAATCATCAGACTGCTTAACCTCGCATCGGCACATAAAGACATAAGGCGTATTGAGCTGATGGTGCCGCCTGATGTTGCAAGTTTTCTGCAGAATGAGAAACGATCTGCAGTAACACAGATTGAACAGAAGACAAACAAGCGCGTCGTGATTAACTCCGAGCCGGCCTACGCCGGCGGGAAGCACAGTATGATATGTTACGACGGCCGCGGCAGTGTGGTTAAATTTTAACCGCCTTGTAACCGTTCAGCGAGCTTCGAAGAAGTAAAATGGCAAAGGTGAAGAGAAAAGCTGAGATTAAATTAGACATCGAATATGCCAGAAGCGTTATCCGGGCCGAGGCGGCGGGCGTGGAAGCTATGACGGGAGTTGTTGACGATTCGTTTGCCCGTGCGGCCCGGATGATTTACGACTGCTCGGGCTCAGTGATAGTAACCGGCATTGGTAAGGCCGGTATAATCGGCCGGAAAATTAGCGCGACGCTGGCTTCAACGGGTACTCCAAGCCATTTCCTTCATCCTGCAGAGGCGGTTCACGGAGATCTGGGAAGATTACGTCGTGATGATCTCGTTGTGGTTCTTAGTTACGGTGGTGAGACGGACGAGATTATTCGGTTAATAAATCTGGTTAAGCAGTTAGAGATAAAACTTGTATCGGTTACAGGCAGTCGCGATTCACGTCTTAGCAAGTATAGCGATATTCTTCTTTGCATAGGTCAAATGTCGGAGGCCTGCCCGCTGGGGATAGCGCCGAGCGTATCAACGGCCTGTATGCTGGCGATTGGTGATGCTCTTGCGTTTACAGTGATGAAGGCGCGGGATTTCACCGTGGAGGATTATGCCCGCTTTCATCCTGCCGGTTCCCTGGGGACAAAGCTGATAACAGTCGAGCAGTCGATGCTTTTCCAGGTCGGGGAGGAGCTGCCTGTTGTTGAAGTAACCGACAGCATTCAGCAGATGCTGGCCAAAACCAGCTCCCTGAAGCGCCACGGTGCCGTTATGGTTGTAGACGACCGGGGCAGGTTGGTGGGCATTATTACCGATGCCGACCTGCGCCGGCTGGTGGCCCTGGAAGGTCCGGCAGTGTTTGCCAGGAAACTCTGTGACGTGATGAAGGCTGACTGCAAACGTATAAGGAGGGACGCACTTGCTGCCGAGGCGATGGCGATTTTTCACAAATTCAGGATAGATGATTTGCCGGTTGTTGATGCCGATGAGAAACCGGTGGGGCTGATTGACGTACAGGATATTGTAGCAATAAAAGTCGTGGGCTGAGTGCGGAAGACGGCCGGTGCGAGGAGATTTTCCAAATATCAATGGCACAAGAACCTAACCTTGCTGATATAAAATTGCTGGTGATGGACGTTGACGGCGTTCTTACTGACGGTGGTGTGATAATTCATCCCGACGGTTCCGAGAGCAAAGTCTTTAACGTACTGGACGGCCATGGGATTCGGATGTGGCATCGGGCGGGTTTGAAGACGGCTATTATGAGTGGACGAACCGCTGAGGCAACAAAACTCAGGGCCGGACAGCTTGAGATTGCGTACGTTTATCAGGAATGTACCGAGAAAGTCCCGGCATTTGAGAGGCTTCTAAAAGAAAGCGACCTTTCGGCAAATGAGGTGGCTTATATTGGTGATGATGTGCTTGATTTGCCTGTGATGAGAAGAGCCGGTTTTGCGGTGGCGGTGAATAATGCGACCGAGGATGTCAAACAGCACGCCCACTATGTGACCAGCCGAAGCGGCGGCCGCGGGGCGGTGCGCGAAATGATTGAATATATCTTAAAGAAAACCGGCAGGTGGACAGAACTGATGGAGAGATATCGTGCATAAGCTTAATGCGAGTCGATTATGGCGCTGAAATCCAGGAAATTGTATATATGGCTCATAGGATTGGGGACGGTATTCTTTATTTACATTTTGTACGGTTTTGTAAGTCGAACTGCCCCGATTGATGTTGATAGAGAATTTTCCAGCCCTCTGGCGCAAAAGCAGATACCGGAATTTGGCGGCGAACAAGGAGTGATAGGAGATGCGAAGGTCGGCACAGTTACAATGGCCAAATACAGAACCGCGGACAGAGAGTTTGGCTTTGTCAGGCTTCTGCACAAAAGCGGTGATATGTGGGAGATTGAAAAGCCTTATATGAAGGTTTTTCAGCCGACTCTGCGATGCGATATTACCGCGGCCACGGGAATGGTGGATGTGGAAATGGCGGCGGGCAGACCGAACCCGAAAAATGCCAAACTCAGCGGAGACGTTACAATTCATATTTTCTCCAACGAGGCCGCGGAAATGCAAGAGAGTTATATTTATCTTGACGAGCTGGACTTTGTGAGTGAAAGGTCGGAGTTCTCGACGGATGGCCCGGTTAGGTTTGTTTCGCAGCAGGCGGAAATGGTCGGCACAGGGCTGCGGCTTGTTTACGACGAAGTCGTTAACCAGCTTGTACTTTTGAAGATAGTTGATTTGGATTTCTTACATCTTAAAGAGCAGCCGGGCAAAGCTTTTCTTGCCGGGGATGATGTGAAAGTTGCCGATACCTCAATTGTCTCGGATGCACCTGAGCAGCCCAGAAGTGTTGACTCTGCGGAGGTCTCTGCAACACCAGGCTCGAAGGACGGACAATACTATAAATGTGTGTTTAGTAATAACGTTGCTATTGAATACGGCAGGCAGTTAATTTTTGCCGACCAGATTAGCATTAATAACTTATCTCGACACAGCTCGGAAAAAAAGCACAATGGCAAAGACACAAGCCGGAGCGGCTCACCCGAAGCTGGTTCAGCGATTGAGTCGGTTGCCGCGTCCAGTCAGCCGGAAGAAGCTAAGCAATCTTCTGATGATCATGTTGATATTCACGTAACCTGTGAAAATGGCATCGTGGTTACACCTATGAAGCCTGCCGGTGGAACACAAGCAGCGCAGGATTTGAGTCCGCACAACGGTGAGGCTCTTTTTGCACAGGAAAGTAAAGGAAATGATTATGCCGAGACGGTTGGGGATTATAAACCGATGCGTGATAATCCTTCAATCGGCAGGGATGCCAATGCAACAGGCGTCCTTCGTGCGGAAAGAATTGACTATGATATACTAACGGGCAACGTGTTTGCTGCCGGGTCGGTGGATTTTACTCTGGCAAGAGGAGCTTTGGATGATTGGCAGCCGAATGGTGATGTACTGCCTGCCGGCGAAGCAGGAAACGGCAAAACCAGGCGGATAAGAATAACCGCCGACAGAGAGGCTCAGTTCCTTTCAGCAACAAATGAAGTGGTTTTCAAAGGCAATGTGGTAGGAAATATGCTCGAAGGCAAAGAGGGATATGAGCAAACTACCAAGGTCTTCGGCGAGAAATTAACTGCGGCATTGAGCAATCAGCAGTCGGATGGGGGCGAAGATTCATCAGTGGAGATTGAGCGTGCCAGAGTTACCGGCGGGACGGCAAAACTGGATATGGTCAGAACATCGCCGGAAGGCTTCCGGAGTGGTACCGAACTGAAATGCGCTCAAATAGACTACGATAAGCTGACAGAGACAATTTTAGCGACCGGGCCGGGACTTATAAAAGTTGATAATTCAAATGTGCCGACGCAGCAGGATAGTTCGGGTCTTCTCGGTCTTAAGGAGCCCTGTTATGCGCTTATTGATAACTTTGATAAACTGCATTGGCTTATCCGAGAGCAGAAAGTCGTCGCTGAGTCGGTCTCGCAGGATTTACATATCGGCTATCTTCCGGTTGAAGGTTCCGATTACGGCCTGCCTGTAACCATCAATACAAGCCACATAGATGTCAGGTTGTCCGAAACAAACCGTGGGCGCAGCGAGATTTCCACGCTTACCGCATCCGGAGGAATTTACTATTCCGAAGGCCGGCTTTATGAATTTGTCGGCAGCAAGCTGTTCTACGACGGTGAAAGCTCGGTAATGCGTGTAGAGGGCGAGCCGGGCCGAACCTGCCTGCTTAACGGCGTTTTTGTTGACGATATAACGTACGATTTGACTACCGGCAGTGTTCAAGCCGATATTGCGGGCGCAGGTGCACTGATTATGAAGGGAAGTAAGTAGTTACCCCTCGCTAACTTTCACTTTTTTTCCCGGCTGCGGCTGCCTCGACAATTTGCTGCTGTACATTAGGGGGGACCGGCTCGTAATGGCTCAGAGTCATAGAATAGCTTCCCTGCCCGCTGGTGACGCTTTTTAGCTGATTATTGTATTGGGCAACTTCGGCCAGCGGCACCTGAGCTTTGATAACAATCATATTACCTACGAGCATTTCCTGTCCCTGGATACGGCCTCGCCTGGAGGCCAGGTCGCCGGTGATATCGCCCATAACCTCAGTAGGTACGGTAACCTCAATATTAACAATCGGCTCAAGCAGGACAGGTTTAGCATTTTGCAGGGCATCGAGAAAAGCGCCCTTGCCTGCGGCCCGGAAAGCAACCTCTTTTGAATCGACGGGATGGTGTTTGCCGTCGTAAACCGAGACTTTTATGTCCTGTAACGGGAATCCGGCGAGAAATCCACTTGCCATTACGTCCTGTATGCCTTTCAGGACTGCCGGCTCATACTGCTTGGGAATTGAACCTCCGAAGATATCCCAGCTGTAGGCAAGCGATGGGTCGGAATCACGCTCGGCAGGCTCGACACGCAGATAAACCTCACCGAATTGGCCGGCGCCACCAGTCTGCTTCTTGTGGCGGTAATGGCCCTCCGCTTTTGAGGTAATAGTCCCGGTATACGGTATTTTGGGTGGTTTGGTATTGACCGAGAGTTTGTAGCGTTTCTCCATCTTTGAGAGAATAACGCGTAAGTGTAAATCTCCGAGACCGTTAATAACCAGCTCTTTTGTCTGCGAGTCGTGGGTAACCTTAAAACAGGGATTTTCTTCTGAAAGCCTTTCGAGAGCGGCACTGATTTTCTGCTCATCGCCCTTGGCGGCCGGCTCAAGGGCCAATGCAAACATCGGCTCCGGCAGCGGAAGCATATCCAGCTTGCCCGCGACCTTTCCATCATGAATGAAATCGCCGACCTGAAGCTCGTCAATCTTGGCCAGTGTTATAATATCGCCGGCGATTCCTGCATCGGTTTCCTTATTTTCAGCGCCCTGCGATTTTAGTATATGGCCCGGCCTGATACCTTTTTTCTCGTCGTTGCGCAGGAAGCTTGTGTCTGGTTGAAGTGTGCCGCTAAAAAGGCGTATCGATACGTGCTTCATATTCGAGCGCTGGTCAAAACCAACTTTGAAAACAAGTCCTGCAAGGGGGCCGGTCGCATCGGCCTGCAGCCCAACGGCCTGGCCATCGGTCTTGAGTTGCCTCGGGGGGGCCTGCGCGGGTGAAGGTGCGTACATAGTTATAAAGTCTAACAATTCGGATATGCCGATTTCAGAGGTGGCACTTGTGAAAACAACCGGAACAATTGTACCACTCACCAGAGCTTTTACGCAGACCGAAGCGATTTTTCCCGGTGAAATGGTCTCGCCTGCCAGATACTTTTCCATAAGTTCGTCATCAGCCTCAATGATGCTTTCGATTAATTCGGTATGTGCCTGTGCCACGTCCATTACAGGTGACTCGCCGGAGTCGTTTTTTATGCAGTCGATAAGTGTTGTTTTGTCGGCACAAGGCAGATTAGCGCAACGACACTGTGGGCCGAAACTCTGGCGAATATTACCGAGCAAACCGGCAAGGTCGATGTTTTCAGCGTTTATCTTGTTAACAACGATTATTCTTGGCATATTGGCATTTGTAGCAAGCTGGAAGAACCTATGCGTATTAATTTGTATTCCGGCCGAGGCGCTTATGACTATTACGGCCGTATCAGCCGCGGAAATCGGTCTAATCGCTGCGCCTATGAAATCGGGATAACCAGGAGTGTCGATGACATTGATAAACTTACCGGCATGGTTGGTATTAATCAGAGCGGAGTGAATTGAGTGTTGTCGTTGTTTTTCTTCCTCGTCGAAGTCACAGATTGTGGTTTTCTCGTCAACTTTTCCAAGACGATTGATAGCGCCGGTTTTGTGCAGGATAGCTTCGGCAAGCGATGTTTTGCCGGCACCTCCGTGCCCAAGAAGTACGATGTTGCGAATGTCATTCGTTTTAACCACAGTTTTTAGCCTCCCAAGACTTTGCTGTCAGTAGCCGTCTACGGCGGTTTTCCCCCAACACCACTGCCCCCGAGCCGTCGATTGAGGGCCGCCAAAGACAATTTGTTAATTTGTTGGCCCGGCTCAGTGGCAAAATACTTTCGCCTACCAGGGCCTTTGGAAAAGTAAAATCATACAGAGACTGAAACTTAAAAGCAAGAGTATTTGTCGTTTTCTGTAAATGAAAGGTGCACGTAGAGCTTAGAGATACTTTTTATGCATCTATGGTTTTTTTACCATATTTGGCTTGGCCATGTCGGCTATAGAGCACATTTTCACATCTACCGGAAGCTTCCATCCGTGAAATTTTAAACTGTACACCCAAAATAGGTTTGAAATTAAACAAGTATTTTATCAATGTCGAAGAATGACGGTGTCTGGACCGATAATTTTTTTGAAAAGTTCTTTTACAAAATAAGGACTTTCAGAGGCTTTTTTATGTAATTTGCTTAATTGCCGAACAAGCTGCAACAGCCTGAAGTTCCGTTAAAAACCGGATTGTCAGTTTCCAAAAAGGGCCCGGTAACTTTTATCACTAAGTTGGTTATTCTTTGCTAATATAGCAGTTAATTTGAGACGATAGAATACGGACGAGACAACATAGGAATGTTATAAACAGATTTGGAAATGGAGCCTTATCATGTTGGGATTATTTAAGTCAAAAAAGAAAACGACTCATGCTAAAATACTTATCGTTGATGATGAAACCGATGTTGTCAACAGCGTAAAGTATCATCTTAAGTCCTACGAATTTGAGGTAGCCACAGCCAGCAATGGTAAAGAAGGTCTGGAAAAAGCAGTAGATGAGAAACCTGACCTTATACTGTTGGATATCAGTATGCCGGTTATGGATGGTTACGAGATGCTCGAGCGTCTTAGAAATCATCCTGATATAAAAAACACACCCGTAATTATGTTTACCGCGTATAGTGAAATAACGCATGTTGCTATGGCTGCTGGTCTCGGCATAGAAGACTACGTTACCAAGCCGTTTGATTTCACAGATTTGATGGATAAAATAACGTGCGCTCTGGAAAATAAAAACAACGGTAATGCATAAACACAATCCGGGAAAACACAAAAGACAATGTGAGTTATAATTTGCCGAGGGGCGAAGTACATACAGGATGCAGGAGTCGAGATGGAATCCATTGTAGCAAAAGAATTAAATGTACTCATAATTGAAGACAACGCGGCTGACAGAGAATTATTGCATCTTTTACTGCTTAAATCAGCATTATGTGTTTTAGACGTACAATTTGCAGACAGTCTCAATAAAGCACTTCAGTTTCTGGAGGAAGGTCGTTTTGACGTTGTATTCCTTGACCTTGGCTTGCCGGATAGTCAGGGGATTGAATCGGTAAGCACATTGAGCGCCGGCGTTCCGGATATACCCATTATTGTGTTAAGTGGTTTTGACGATGCAGAAATTGGTATTACGGCAGTACAGAAGGGAGCGGAGGATTACCTGGTTAAATGGCAGTTCGATGGCAATCTGCTGGCCCGCGCCGTGTGGTATGCCATAGAGCATAAGCGCACCAGGAAAATGCTCAGCGAAAAACAAAAGAATATAAATGCAATATTCGATGTGGTGCCTGTTGGTATGATGTTAATCGATGAGCATGCGATAGTTAAGCGTGTTAATAATGCTATCAGGGAGATGCTTAACAAAGATTACCAAAAGATTATCAACCAACGGTTCGGTGATGCACTGGGCTGTATAAACACTGTTAGCAGCGGAAGAGGTTGCGGAAACAGCCGTGCCTGCGAATTATGTCGACTCCACAAAGCCATCGATACGATATTAGAATCCCGGCAGTCTGTTAATGAAGTCGAAATCCGACCTACTTTCGAGATTGACGGTAAGCGAATTACACGCTGGTTTCGTATAAGCGGTGGGCCTGCAATAGTTGATGGATGTATACATGCGGTAATTGCTATTAATGACATTACCGAAAGCAAGACGGCAGAAGACATTGTGAAATTGCAGGCTGAGATTATGAGAAATATGCTTGAGGGAGTGATTCTTGCTCGAACCAGCGATTCCGTGATTGTATACACGAATCCAAATTTTGAGGAGATGTTCGGTTACAGCCCCGGAGAGTTGATAGGTAAAAATATCTCTATGATAAATGCGCCGACCGATGAAAAAAGCCCCGAAGCCATAATGAGGGATATTCAGGAATCTCTGAGGGAAAACGGTGTATGGCGTGGAGAAGTCCTGAATGTCAGAAAAGATGGTACAACTTTTTGGTGTTATGCGAATATTTCCATATTTAATCATCCTGACTATGGTGAAGTCTGGGTGGCAACTCATACGGACATCACCGAACGAAAACTGGCGGGGAAGGCGCTTCTGGAGAGTGAGGAGCGATTTCAACATGTAGCTGAAAGCGCCGGTGACTGGATTTGGGAAGTCGATGTCGAAGGATTGTACACCTATTCAAGCCCTGTCGCAGAAAAAGTACTTGGCTATAAGCCGGAAGAAATTGTTGGAAATAAGTATTTTTACGACTTTTTTGCGCCACATGAAAAAGAAGAGTTGAAGAAAGCGGCCTTCAAGGTCTTTGCCAAGAGAGAGAGTTTTAAAGGCTTTACTAATTCTAATGTACGTAAGGATGGCAGTATTGCTATTTTGGAGACGCACGGAACACCGGTTACAGACGATAAAGGGAATCTTTGTGGTTATCGGGGAGCAGACAGAGACATAACCGAACAAAAAAAGGCGGAGCGTGAACGCCGGTTAGCAGAAGATAAGTATCGAACCATATTTGAAAATTCTGCAGTAGCTATTTCGATGGTTGATGAGCAGGAACGTCTAATCTCCTGGAACAAATTCACAGAGGACCTGCTTGGTATGGATAAAGAAGATTTATACCTCAAGCCGGTAAAATCGCTCTATCCCGAGGAGCAGTGGCGGAAAATGAGAAGCCACAATATCAGACAGAAGGGAATGCAGCATCATCTGGAAACCCAGGTGTTGAGAAAGAACGGGGAACTGATTGACGTTGATATATCACTAAGCGTACTGAAAGATCCGGAGGGAAAGGTAATAGGTTCAATAGGCGTTATCAGGGATGTCACAGAACGCAAGAAGGCAGAGCGGGATTTGAAGGAGTTGGTGGAAGTAAAATCGCAATTTATATCTACTGTTTCGCATGAACTGCGAACGCCTTTGTCTTCTATGAAAGAAGCTGTTACTATCGTTTCAGATGAAATGGCAGGCGAAATCAATGAGGAACAAAGGAATTTCCTGAATATCGCAAAAAGAAATGCAGAAAGGCTTTCAAGGCTGATAGACGAATTTCTGGATTTCCAAAAACTGAGCGCCAACAAAATGAGATTCGATATACAGGATAATAATGTCAAGGAAGTCATTGAGGATGCCTATAACACAATGGCCCCCTATGCAAAGAAGAAAAAGGTACATCTTTTTACTGATATTGACGGCAACCTGCCTAAAGCCAGACTCGATAGCGACAGGATTATTCAGGTTCTGACAAACCTGATTAGTAATGCAATTAAGTTTACGCCTGAGAATGGCCAGGTTTCTGTTAAAGCACAACGGCAGGGAGAAGATTTAGCTATACGGATTAGTGATACAGGTATGGGGATACCTGAAGAAGACCTGCCAAAAATATTTGAGCAGTTCTACAGAGTAAATAATCCTAAGCAAAAGGTCAAAGGAACGGGTCTGGGACTTGCAATTGTAAGAAAAATCATAGAAGCACACAATGCCAGAATAGAAGTTGAAAGCCAGATAAGTAAAGGCACAACTTTTACTATCTTTTTACCGTTATCAACTGAGATGGCACCGGAGTCTGACCGGCAGCAGTCTGTTTCAAAAGAAAAAGTTCCGGGCCTACAATAGTCCTATAATCAATCATAAGTTCTTTTGCGTCTGGGAGGTTCTGCAAAATCAGACGCAAAAAAAGCAAAAACAGTTGCCTGGATAAACTGATAATGCTTGAGAGTTTTCTGAGTATTCTTGGAGTTTTTGGCCGGGCAAAAAGCGAAAATGAGCCCAAATTTTGATTCCTGACCCCATTTTTTATGAAATTCATAGGGATTTAAGGTCGATAGAATTATCAGAATCAGAAGTGGGCAAAGACCGTAAGATAACCGTTAACAATAACAACCCACTGAAGGGAATTAGAGGGAAAAGACGGAATTAATAGCGGAGATTAGATATGTTTGACTTTTTTCAGCTAAAAAAGAAATCCAGACGTGCGAAGGTATTAGTAATTGATGACGAACCGAACATCGTTCAGACACTTCAGGACCGGCTCGAAATGAATGATTATCAGGTCATCACAGCAACTGACGGGAAAGTAGGTCTGGAAAAGGCGACAAGCGAAGTGCCGGATATTATCCTTCTGGATGTTATTATGCCGATTATGGACGGGCTGGAGATGCTCGAACGGCTCAGAAAGAATAACACGACCAATAAAATTCCGGTGATAATGCTGACCGCAAGAAGCCAGAGCCAGGATATTACCAGAGCCAATAACTATGGCATTGAGGATTATGTAGTCAAGCCATTTGATTTAAGTGAATTGCTGGAGAAGATTGAGGCAATTCTCGAGAGCAAGAAAGTTCTCAGCGGGACCTGAGGGATAAGAACAAGTAGGCATGACGTTTAACATGGAGGGTTTTTCCGGAGAATATGGGATTTGCCGGAGAAGGGTCAGTTCGCTTCACTAATAGGACCGGTAGCTCAAATCTTTCCACCCAACACGATTGTTATTTATTTCAATGACTTCTGCGCGCTCTACCAGCCATTTTTTTCTGCGTCCTTTTGTAAGATTCAGTCTCAGCTTGGTTATAAGAAATCGCGCTGGAAAATGGTTAGGCAGCCCCTCTTCGTCAAATATAGTCATTACCTTTAGGTAGACCGTCGCCGTCGCCTGCGACATTTCTATCTGCAAATCGAGTTTTTTATTTTTTTCAACCTTCAATCCGCTTAGCAGGTTCCGGCAGTGCGTCATCAGCATTCTTTTTGATTCGTGATATGAATCGCCGTAGTTGGGCGAAATAATTTTACCAATCATATCTGGCGTTTCGTTTTCAACGGCATTCATACCGGTTTTAATGAGCGTATTAATTTTTTCGAGATTGGTTTGAATGAGTATATCGAATCCAAATGCGGCTATGGCCACTATGACGGGTATAGCAAACTGCCAGGCCCGACATTTCTCCGGGAAGGCCTGGCGAATGGTGATGATAACCACCAGGCAAAAGGCGGCTCCGGTCAGCAGTGTCCAGGGTTGTTCAAAGATATTCGTCATTTTTTAAGGCCCATTTCTATTTTATCCCGCCCGGACCAGATTACCATTTTATCGAATCGAGTCGCCGGTTTCCCTCGTAGTTTGTCATATCAAAATGCAGTGCGGTGATTGTTATAAAGCCATCGGCTAATGATATTGTGTCGGTATGTGTTTCTTCAGAACGATGTGGGCCGCCTGTAAGCTGAAAAAACTTATGACCGTGTTTGTCTTCTTTCTGGATATAATGTTCATCGAAGCCCTGGGTGGACTGAGGAACCACTCTTATTCCTTTGGGTTTGCCCTTGGAAAGCTGTGGTATATTGATATTAATAACCTCGGTACTATTTAGCGGCATTAGCTTCTTAATAAGCCCGACACAGTAACGAGCGGCCGTGTCGAAATCCATTTTTTCCTCGACATCGAGGCTAAGTGCGATGGCGGGAATTCTGTAGAAGGCGGCTTCCATCGCGGCTGCCACGGTGCCGGAATAATAGACGTTTATGCCGACGTTTGCGCCGTTGTTTATTCCGGAGATGACCAGCTCGAACGGCTCCTGATGCAGCTCGGTAAGTGCCAATTTGACGCAATCCGCAGGCGAGCCCTGGACACTGTAGCCGGTAAACAGGCCGTTGATATCGACCCTGTTGCAAATGAGAGGCTCGCGGTATGTTATGCTGTGGCCGGCACCGGACTGAGTGCTGGCAGGGGCCACAACGGCAACTTCACCGAGTTCGCCGAGTTGTTTGTATATGGCCGCCAGGCCCGGTGCAAAAATGCCATCGTCATTTGTCAATAATACTCGCATGTCTCGATTCTCGTCGTTTATTGCCCTTCTTTGAAAGATTTACCGGATTTTAATTGCCAATATAGACTTTGTCAATTGACCAAAATAGTGCGAGATGTATAATGCTAAGCTATGAGTATGTTTCCTGCAAAAGAAAACTCTGTTGTAATGACGAGAGACGAGGTTCGTGCGTTTGACACCTGGGCGATAAATACGGTTGGCATATCGGGCGTAGTTTTGATGGAAAACGCCGGCCGAAGCTGTGCGAAGCTGATTAAGGAAAAACTGGCGAGCGCTGCCGAACCGAAGGTTTGTATATTCTGCGGGACAGGCAACAACGGCGGAGATGGTTACGTGATTGCAAGGCATATGGTAAATGATGATATCGAAGTTTGCGTTGTTATATGTGGTTCGCGTGAGAAAATCAAAGGCGATGCCAAAATAAATCTTGAAATTATAGAAAAGATGGGTCTGCGTATTGAGCAATTGGACATAGCTGATAACCATCTGCCTGACAAAGTTGCCGGCTTTGCAAAAGGCTGTGTTTTTCTTGTTGATAGCCTTTTTGGAACCGGACTTAAGGGCACACTCAGCGATGAGTACGTCAGGTTGATAGAAGCTATCAACGCTCAGGCCCTTCCGATTATCGCCGTGGACATTCCCTCCGGGCTTGAATGTGATACGGGCCGGCCTTTGGGTGCTGCTGTTAAGGCCGAGGCGACGGTAACATTTGTCGCGCTAAAAAAGGGATTCACCTTTGATAGTGCGACTCCTTACACCGGCCAGGTTTTCGTGGCCTCGATAGGTATCAAGCCTGAGATGCGAGAAGGCCTGGGCGATTAAGACTTCGAGGTCAAAAAGCGCTGTCAGTGGTAGACAGCGTTTTGTAGCCGACGAAGTATAAAAATCGGTCGAGATTAAATATCGGTATAGATAGTGTTTCGCTCTGCTGCAGTATTCTTTGGTAATCCTCATAGTTTTGCAGGGATTCTTCGTATTTTTCGATAGCCATCGGGTCCATTTCGAGTTGCTCATGTGTAGGTCTTGCCAGGATTGTTGGAGCCTTACCTAAGATAACAAAGTCAGTTTCAATGGAAATCTCTTTAACGACTTTGCCGCCCCATTTTTCGACCAGGCCGACTACTTTTACTGTCCCGTCGTAGTCTGCAAGACCATCATCGTCAAAATCGAACTCGCCGGTAACCACGAATACATTGGTTGCGTTGCGGTCCCAGATTAGATTGGCAACAATATCATCAGGCATAAGCGGCTGCTTGTTTTCCTGGCTGATTACTCGTGCGATTGATACGTCTTTCTGAACGTCGAAGACTTCAATTTCTGCTTTCGGCTTTCCGTCTTTGGGAATAGGCGTACTTTTATCGTATACCGAGAAAGTAAGGCCTCTATAAACACGGTCTTCGCTGCCGATATTGATAAATACTATTTTATTACGGCTATCGACGGAAAGTATTTTACCGTCTGCCTTAAATGCCTGCACATCGCTGTCGGGACGGGGTTTTATGGCATCGAGCTGGTCCTGATAATACTTGCGTCTTTGTTCAGACTGTTTTAATTCAGCCTCTGTTTTTAATAATTGCTGCTGTTTTGCTCTAATCTGCTGGTCTGCCTTTTCGAGTTTTTCGCTAATCGTTTGAATCCTTTGTTCCATATCATCCTGCAGTTGCAGTTGTAGTTGGTCAAAACTTTCTTCTACCTGCCGGGCTCCTTGTGAGAGCAAATGCATTTGCTTGTGAAGTTGTTTTTCCTTTTCTTTTTCAGCAAGCTTGGCTTGGTCGAACAGTATTTGAATATTCTGCAGCTCCCGGTCGATTGCGAGGGTGGTTTCAGCCGTGTCATCCAGGTTTTTTTTGAGGATTCGGATTACCCGCACCAGGCCGACGTTCTCGGTGGCCGCGTCGGTCCCCGCAAGGTCTTCGGATATCTGTGCCATTATAGTATCAACAGCGTTTGTAGCAGCATCAAGCTTAACGTCAGCAGGGCTGTCTTCTTCGGCAGGACCAATTATAAACGATACGGCCTGTTTGAGGTATTCATCCATCGCTTGAAGATGGGTTTGACGCGGTTTTTTGGCGCCGACAATCTTTGTGATATTACGACGCTGAGCGTCAGTGGCCAGCTCAGATATATCCGTTTGAAGGCTTAACGCTTCTTTCTTGTATGTTTCAGACCTGAGATAAAGGAATACTGCTATGGCAAGGGCTATGAGAAAAAGTGCTGCTAAGGCTATAACGGCAGAAAGCATACTACTTTTTTGTTGAGTTCTGGAAACCGCCATCTTGACCCTCCTGTTAAGGCTAAATGCCCGGCAGATAATTAGTTAAAAAGGCTTTTATTAGATGTATAGTATACTGTGAAACTCTGCTGGAGTCAACAAAAAACAGGATAATGCTATTTATAGGATTTGTTTTCTCGAAGCTGTTTTCGGACTGATAAACGCGGCGTTTAACCTCAAAGCCTGGCCAATAATGCCGGTAATTGCCGTAGGGATTGTATAACGTAGCCGGCTTTATCTTTGGAATTCGCGGCAGGCTGTGTATGTATGCGATTAGGTCTGGTAAGTTGAATCGTATGGAAACCTAATTTATTCGGTCCTATAAAGTCCTTTTGTTCATTGTCGGCTACATAGACGCAGTTTTCCGGCCTTTGATTCAATGTCCGGATTGTCCTTTGGAAACCAGTGGGTGAGGGTTTCCAGGATTCTTTGCCGAGCTTTTCTGTATAAATGATAGATTTGAAATATCCCTCAATACCGAGAGCCTGCACCTTCAGCTTTTGCGCGGGTAGAAAGCCGTCGGTCAGTAACGCCAGAATATATTTCTTATACAGAAGCTCAAGAACATCTTTAGTTACTGCCGGCAGTGTTATTACAGGATGATGCTGACGATAAATAGAGACCATTTTTTGGATGAGCTGATTGTCATAGCTGATTTTTAGCTGCTCTAAAGCGGCGTTGAAAGTTGTTGTGTGATTGCCGGCTTTAAACTGTTGCCAGAAGGCGTTGTAAAGTTGTAGGCGGTCCGGGAAATTGGGGTGGCCGCTGAGTACTGCGGCGACTGCAGTGAAACCGCTGTTACAATAGTCAACCTCGTCGTATAACGTGTCATCCAAATCGAAAACTACAGTTGTTATCATTTTCAAGCCTTCCATGTGGCAGAGCGGATTTTATACTGTATAGATATTTTATCCTATGAAAATCAGGGCAGCTTACATATATTACGGGCTGTCGGCCGGCTTGTCGATACATTATAAAGCTGCGAGGAGTCGGGCTTTTAGAGATTACTCAACATCCCGGCTCTTGGTTCAGTATATCGGTTACGAGGTGTTTTATGAAAAATATATTGGAATTAATGCGTCCGTCTCATTGGAGCAAGAACATATTTGTGTTTGCCGCACTTATATTTGGCCGCAGATTACTTGGGCCGTTTGATGATGTAGTTCTATCGGTTTTAAGTGCCTGCGCGGCCTTTTTTTGCTTCTCGATAGCATCATCCGCAGTCTATATTTTCAACGATATAATTGACCGGGATGCCGATAAGTCGCACCCGGAGAAACGCAAAAGACCGATTGCCGCAGGGAGGGTGAAAATTGGACCGGCATTAATACTCGCAATAGTATGTGCGGTAGTTGCGCTGGTATGTAGTTATGTGCTGGTGCGAGAGCTTGCATATATTATTGGAGTGTATATTTTGCTGATGATGCTGTATTCGGTACTGTTGAAAAGACTTTTAATTCTGGACGTGATAACAATATCGATAGGTTTTGTACTGCGTGCGGCGGCAGGAGCGGTTGTAGTTGGTGTTTTTATCTCTCCCTGGCTTATTATCTGTACGTTTGCGTTGTGTTTGTTTCTGGGCTTTGGCAAGCGTCGCAGCGAATTGGCGATTCTGGCTGAGAACAGCGAATCTTTCCGACGGACTTTGGGTGGTTACACACCCGAGCTGCTTAGCCATATGCTGGACGTGACAAGTGTGCTGGCAATTGTTTGCTTTCTTATTTACTCAATGGACGAAAGAACGGTGGCTTTTTTTGGAACTAAGGCTCTGGTCTTTACGGTCCCGCTGGTGTTGTATTGTGTTTTTCGGTTTAGTCTGCTTGTACAAAAAGGTCTTTATTCAGGTCCCGTGGAAATAATTCTTCGTGATTTACCGTTTCAGGTAGGTTTTGTACTCTGGATACTGTGCTGTGTATTTCTGGTCTATGCCGGAAGACTTGGTTTTGATTTGTTTGGTGTTCTGGCCTATTGAGCTATGGTAAAACAGCGATTGCAGAAAGTACTTGCTGCGGCGGGAGTGGATTCCCGCAGGAATTGTGAAAAACTCATACGTGCCGGAATGGTTGAAGTCAACGGCAGTCTGGTTGATACGCTGCCGGCTTTTATCGACCCGGAAAAGGATGTGATAACAGTAAGTGGGAGGAGAATTTGTCCTGAGCAGAAAGTGTATTTTCTTCTGAATAAGCCCAAGGGCGTGATTTGCACCAATTACGACCCGCAGGGCAGGAAAAAGGCAATAGACATTATTTCGGCCCATCAGCGCATCTTTTGTGTCGGCAGACTCGATATTGATACCACGGGAATAATCGTTCTAACTAACGACAGCGAATTAGCAAACATCCTGACACACCCGAGTTATCAAATATCCAAGACATATATTGCCAAAGTCAAAGGGCAAATCACATCTGAACAGATGGAAAAACTGAAAAGGGGTATTTGGCTGACTGAGGGCAGAACGGCCGGTGCATCGGTCAAGATTTTAAAACGCGGCCATAAAGATTCTTTAATTGAAATCACTGTTCGTCAGGGTCTTAATCGGCAGGTCCGCAGGATGTTGGCAAAAGTTGCTTTGCCGGTTAAATCACTTAAGCGAACGCGAATCGGAAAACTAACTGTACGAGGGCTCGGCGTTGGCAAATTCAGAACTCTCAAGAAAGCTGAAATTGCATACCTCAAAAGGTTGTCGATGATTAATTAGTTGATAAGTAATAAACGAAGGAATGTAAAGCATTTTCTAAAAGAGAGCTTTTAGCAAACGCTATGAGCAAAGCAGAAAGCAAAAGCCGCGAAGAGATAATACCTAAACGAATAACCGGTTGGCGTGTGTGGTTTTTTCGTCTTGTTGCGCTGACTATTATTCCTGTTCTTTTGCTTGGGCTGCTGGAGGTCGGCCTGCGTATCGTCGGCTACGGTTTCCCTACAAACGCATTTATCAAATGTGAAGTAAACGGCACAGCCTCTTATTGCAACAATGCCAAATTTGCCTGGCGTTTCTTTCACCCGACCGTCGCCAAAAAAGCCGGGTCGTTTGTATTTCCCGCGCATAAGTCAAACGATACCTATCGAATCTTTGTAATGGGGGCTTCAGCCGCAGCAGGTACGCCGGATGGCGCATATTGTTTTGGACGGTTTCTACAAGTGATGCTGCGCCGGCGGTATCCACAAGTAAATTTCGAGGTAATTAACACTGCGATGCCAACCATAAATTCCCACGTGGTGTTAAATGTCGCCAAAGATAGTACACGGCATCAAGGTGATTTGTTTATTGTTTACCTGGGCAACAACGAGGTTGTCGGTCCATACGGGGCCGGAACTGTCTTTACACCCCTTAGCTCCAGCTTGTCTCTTATCCGCTTAGGGATTGCGCTTAAAGCTACTAAGCTGAGCCAGCTTATAATGAATCTGATGGAAACAACAGGCCTAAGAGATGATTCTAAGGTTTGGCACGGAATGAAAACGTTTCTCGAAAAGCAGGTAAGGGCGGACGAGCCCGGCCTGAAAATTGTTTACAGTCATTTTGAAAAGAACCTGCAGGACATTCGCCGGGTTGTCCATAGAAGCGGGGCAAAGATAATCTTTAGCACAGTTCCCAGCAATTTGAAGGATAATCCACCTTTTGCCTCGTTGCATCGGCCGAATTTAACGGACGCGGATTTAAAAAAGTGGAACGAGCTTTATCAGCGTGGCCTGAAGTTTGAGGAAGCCGGCAGTTATACTGAGTCGGCCGAGCAGTACCTATCGGCTGCCGAGATTGACGAGAATTACGCGGATTTGCAGTATCGTTTAGGCCGATGTTATTGGGTAATCGGCGAATATGACAAAGCCCGTGAGAGATACCGTAAAGCGGGTGATTTAGACACGCTAAAATTTCGTTCTGATACGCGGATAAATGAGGTAATCCGTAGCGTGGCCGGCGGCAGGTCTGCCGATGGAGTTTATCTTGTTGATGCAGTCAGAGTTTTTGAAGAAAACAGTCCTCATCGAATCCCGGGCGAGGAGCTTTTTTATGAGCACATCCATATGAATTTCAGGGGAGATTATCTTATTGCCGGCGCAATTTTCAGGCAGGTCGAAAAAATACTTCCGGAATGGATAGAACGTTACAAAAAAGATGAGCAACCATTGTGCACCGAGGCAGAATGTGCGAGATATTTGGCATATACAGCCTGGGATAAATACAAGATTACCCAAGAGGTCCTCAATGTCATTATAAAGCAACCGCCGTTTACCAACCAGATTTATCATAACCGGCAGGTCGGGCAAATGGAGCAAAAGCTGCTCAAGGACTTTGAGGATTTTCGTTCTCCGGGTGCTCTTGATGAAATTCAGGCTCAATATCGCTGGGCGATTCAGCAAGCGCCCTCGGACTGGCGGCTATATTGGAATTACGGCCGATTTCTGGAGTATTTGCAAGACTACAATTCTGCCGGCGAGCAGTATCGTTTGGTTCTAAATTTCGTGCCGCATCGTTACCGCGCACATTCCAAGTTAGCTTTTATTTCCGGTATGCGGGGAAACTCGGATGAAGCTATAAACTATAGTCTTAAGGCGATACAAATCAATCCCGTCTATGCTGAGGCATACTACAATTTAGGAGTGGCATACCACAAGCAGGGCAGGTTTGATGAGGCTGTTAAGTGTTATTATAAAATGATTCGATTAACGCCGTATCTGGCACAGCCATACAAAAATCTGGCAATAGCGTTATATCAGCAGGGTAAAATCAGCGAAGCACTGGAAACTTATCGCAGTGGTTTGAAACTTGTGCCGGACGACTTGGATTTACATTATAATCTTGCTATGATATTGGAAAAGCAAGGGCACAGAAACAAGGCTATAAAAGAGCTTCGCTCCGCTTTAGAAATAGACCCCAATTCCGTCAAGACCCGTAAAGCGCTGGAAGCGATATTATCGAGAAAATAGAAGTTTTTTGCCGTTAGAAGAGAAGAATGTGTTCCAGAAGCCGAAAAGATAAAAAGTCGGTATTACATAATAGGAAAGATATCGAACAACAGAGAATCCGAAAGCGAGGCTTAACAGGGAAAGCTGAGCATAAGATGGGAAAAAAAGTTAAATCTCAGCCTGTAACCGGTTGGCGTTTGTGGCTGTTTCGTATTGTTGCGCTTAGTATTATACCGGCTCTTTTATTTTTGCTGGTAGAGATTACTTTACGCATTGCAGGCTACGGTTTTCCCACACGCGCGATTATCAAATTCAAAGTAAACGATTCGTCCTATTACTGTAACAATGTTAAATTCACCTGGCGGTTCTTTCATACGAACGTTGCTCGAGAAGCCAGGTCGTTTTTATTTCCCACGGATAAGTCCGACGATACCTATCGAGTTTTTGTTATGGGAGCCTCCGCTGCGGCGGGCACTCCGGATGGGGCGTATAGTTTTAGCCGGATTCTGGAGGTGATGCTGCGTGAGCAATATCCACAGGCCAAATTCGAGGTCATTACTCTTGCGATGGCGGCCATAAATTCTCATGTGGTTGTGGAAATAGCAAAAGATTGTGCACGTCACGAGCCTGATTTATTTATCGTATACCTGGGCAACAACGAGGTCGTCGGCCCATACGGAGCGGGAACCGTCTTTACTCCGCTTAGCTCCAATCTGACTCTAATCCGCTTAGGAATCGCTCTTAAAGCCACAAAGCTGGGCCAGCTTGTAACGAATCTGATGGAATCATCAGGGGTAAAGGATGTTCCTAAAATTTGGCGTGGGTTGGAGATGTTTATGGAAAAGCAGGTGAGGGCGGATGAGCCCGGCCTGCAAATTGTTTACAGTCATTTTGAAAAAAACCTGCAGGATATTCGCCGGGTTGCCTTCAGGAGTGGAGCGAAGACGATTTTTTGCACAGTGGCCAGCAACCTGAAGGATAATCCGCCTTTTGCCTCCCTGCATCGGGAGAATCTGACGGACGCAGATGTAAAAAACTGGGAAGAGTTTTATCAGCGTTGTATTATGTTTGAGCAGGTGGGCAATTATACTGGGGCAGAGGACAGTTACCTGTCTGCTGCCGAGATTGATGAGAGTTTCGCGGACCTGCAGTTTCGCCTGGGTCGGTGTTATTGGCAGATCGGCGAGTTTGACAAGGCGCGGGACAGATTTCTCAGAGCCCGTGATTTAGACACGCTGCGATTTCGGGCTGATACGCGGATAAATGAGATAATCCGCGGAGTGGCCGGCAGGGGGGCTGGGAAGGGAGCTTATCTGGTGGATGTTGTCAAAGTATTTGAAGATAACAGCCCTCATCAAATCCCGGGCCAGGAGCTTTTTTATGAGCACGTCCATATGAATTTCAGCGGCGATTATCTTATCGCCGAGGCGATTTTCAGGCAGGTCGAGCAGATACTTCCGCAACGCATTAAACATTATAGGATAGAGCAACGGCCGTTGTGTACAGAGGAGAAGTGCGCGAGATATTTAGCATATACCGTCTGGGACCGGTACAAGATTGCTGAAGAAGTGCTCAATGGCTATATAAAGCTGCCACCATTTACCAACCAGATTTATCATAGCCGGCAGGTCAGGCAAATGGAGCAGGAGTTGCTCAAAGCCCGTGGGGATTGTTATACTCCCCGGGTTCTCGAAGAAGTGCAGGTTCAATATCGCTGGGCGATTCAGCAGAAGCCTTCAGACTGGTGGCTGCATTGGAAGTACGGCAAATTTCTGAGTGATTTGGGCAACTTTGACGCTGCTGCCGAACAATATCGCCTTATTCTAAGGTTAGTGCCGCATAATTACCAGGCGTATGCCAGGTTAGGTTTTATATCCGGCAAGCAGGGTGACCTGGATGCTTCTATCACTCATAGTCTCAAGGCCGTACAAATCAATCCAGCCTATTCAGATTCGTATTATAATCTGGCCTTGGCGTATTACAAACAGGGCAAGCTTGATGAGGCTGCCGAGTATTATAAGAAAGTAATTCAATTCAGGCCGGATTGCATTGAGGCATATACTAATCTGGGCGTTATACTGGAGCGACAAGGGCTTAGAGATGAAGCTGTAAAGCAGCTTCGCATCGCTTTAAAAATTGACCCCAATTCTCTAAATGCCCGGAAAGCGCTGGAAGCGATATCATTAAAAAAATCCTTTAAGTAGAGCTGCAACCGTAAGGAAGGCAATCAGGTTATCAGGCAGCAGGAAATCAGAAGATAGGATTTTCCATTGGCAAGATACGCTTCACTAATGTGTTTCACAAAATAACATTCTAATTTATCAACCTCATTCTTCCACCTTGGTCCCCCAGCCGTCGTACTGTCCGGAGAGACGCTGCGCGATACCATTAAACCATGCGCTAGTCTTAAGTATTATCTCTGTATTCGGGGTTATACTCTTAGATGCACAACAGGACCATTCGGGCTTTGAGAATAACCTTCGCCACCAAGGTTGAGGGGCTATATGGACATTAACGACATAGCCATCCCTCTCGATTTCACTTGCAGCCGACCTGGCTAGTTCTTCTGAAGGGAAATACAGAAAGAAGTCTACTGTGTGCGGTTTGCTAAGATCTGAGCCAAGCTCTTCCAGCCGATGCAACACGGCCAAATCTTTTTCGTCGCTCGCATCCATAAGCAACAACTAAAGATTCCTATCGTTAACATCTAACCTTTTATATCATAGCATTAGTTATATAACTGTAAATCCAGATTTCCCAAATAAGACCTCATAAGGGAAAGTTAGGAGTTGGGGATTATATCTATTGCTTGACGGGGGTAGGGCCAGGGTTATAATCGGGATTGTAGCTGAGATGAATTCAGAAAGATATATTTTGCCGGAAGGATGCGGTTATGGCACAGACAAGGCGTGCACAATGGTCGGATGAGCAGGGCGGCGGGCCGTTAGGGCCGGGCTTCGGCTTCAATTTGAACTGGCTCAAATGGATAATACCTGTAGTTATTGTGGGATGGCTTTTGTCTGGAATATACATTGTACGTCCCGATGAGCAGGGAGTCGTTCGGCGTTTCGGCGAGAAGGTAAGAATAACTGAGCCGGGCCCACATTATCATTTGCCGCGGCCGGTTGAAATCGTTGATAAGGTGAAGGTCAAGCAGGTAAGGCGGTTGGAAATAGGTTTCAGAACGGTATACGCCGGGCCGCCGGCAAGATACAGGTTTTTGCCGGAAGAATCACTAATGCTGGCGGGCGATGAGCAAATAGTCGACGCCCAGATAATTGTGCAGTACAAGGTCAAGGACGCCGCGAAGTTTCTATTCAATGTTCGGGACCTGGAATCACCGCAGGGTGCGCTTATGGACGCGGCGGAAGTGGCCTTGCGACAGGTTGTGGGGCAAAGGCCGATTGATGATGTGCTTATCGGGGAGAAGCTCCAGATAGAGATTGATATTCGCCAGCTACTGCAGCGGATAATCGACGGGTATGACAGCGGTGTGCGGATAATAGAAGTGAAGCTGCAAACGGTGCGTCCGCCGGAAGAAGTGGCCGCGGCGTTCAGCGATGTCGTAAGTGCAAAGGAGGACAAGGATAGATTAGTCAAGGAAGCTGAAGGATATCGTGAAGACGTGCTTCCCAAGGCCAGGGGGCTGGCCGAGAAGATAATTAGAGAGGCTGAGGCGTACAAGGCTCAGCGGATTAAACGTGCCGAGGGGGATGTTGACCGCTTCCTTGCCGTCCTGAAGGAATACAGCAAAGCGAGAGATGTAACTCGCAAAAGGCTGTATCTCGAGACTATGGAGCAGATTCTGCCGGGGATTCGTAAATTCGTGATTGACCCCGAAGCAGGCGGAAATGTACTGCAGTTTTTACCTCTTGAGAAGGGGGGTAAAAAGTGAATCGGGCAATTATTACCGCGATTGTATTGTTGATAGTGATTGTAATTGGCCTGGCAACCTCGTTGTTTACCGTGGACGAAAAAGAGCAGGCAATTGTTACACAGTTAGGTAAATACGTAAGAACCGTTACCGAGCCGGGTCTGAAGTTTAAGGTTCCTTTTCTTCAAAGTGTGCACAAGTTTGAAGACAGGGTCCTGGAGTATGATGCGGCCGCTGCCAAAATCATTACAAGCGATAAGAAACACCTCGTTATTGATAATTATGCGCGGTGGCGAATAGTGGACCCGCTGAAGGTATATCAAACCGTGCGGAACGCATTCGGGGCACAGGCGAGGCTGGATGATATAGTCTTTTCGGAGATACGTGAGGAGCTTGCGAGGCATACGCTTACGGAAATTGTCTCTATCAATCGCGAGGCGTTAATGGAAAAGGTAGGTAAGAAGTGTGGTATGAAGGCTCGCGAATATGGTATCGAGGTAATTGATGTGCGTATGAAGCGGGTGGATTTGCCGTCCGAGGTGGCACATTCGGTCTATGCGCGAATGAAAGCGGAAAGGCAAAGAATCGCCAAGAAATATCGCAGCGAAGGTGAAGAAGAGGCGGTAAAGATTAGAGCGATGACTGATAAGGAAAAGACGATTCTACTTGCGGAAAGCTACAAGGAGGCTGAGAAACTAAAGGGTGAGGGTGATGCTGAGGCAATTAAGGTTTATGCCCAGGCTTTTGAGAAAGACCCGGAGTTCTACTCGTTCGTCAGGACCCTGGAGTCGTACGAGAAATCGCTCAGAAAAGATACGACGGTTGTCCTGCCGAGCGATTCGGAGTTTTTCCAGTATTTAAGCCCGCCGGCGAAATAGCATTTAACGCGCAGCGGATAGTGTATAATTACATTTTCATACCGGTACTTTATATAATCGAGCCACGAGTCACGAGCTACGAGCGACGAACGACGACCTTTAGTTCCACGCCGTTTGCCATAGCCACGTATCGGCAAAGTCTGCAAAATCTTCCAGATTCACAGCGCCGTCAAGATTGAAGTCAGCTATATTGTTATATAGCCCCGGCTCCCAGATAATTGTGCCGTTGTTGGTTATACCGCCCTGTGGGATTAATCGGCCGCCCTTCATATGAATAGTTCCGTTATTTGTCGTATGGCCCGTAACGAGTGTGATACCGTCGCTTATTTCTAATGTTGCATTTGCCTGAATGCTTACATCGCCGACGATATTTGTCGGCCCGGTTAGCACAATTATGCCGTTAGGGTCAATAACAACGTCGCCGGTAATGCCGCCGAATCCTGCGAAATTCGCATCGGCTGATTGTGTAATCGTAGTAGCTGCCAGAGTGCCGCCAAGGAGGTTAATTACTCCATTGGGTTCATTAACCAGATTACAGTCGAAAGCAACACCACCGCCGGCATTAACCTCTATTGTGCCATTGTTGTTTACATCCGCGGTTAGAGCGATATGCATCACATTCAAAGATGCCATCGCTGCATTACTGATTAAGCCGTGATTAGACAACTGATTACCGGTAGCAGCCGTTATACTGCCGCCGGTTGCCCGAATTGTGCCGTTGTTGGTCAAACACTCCCCGCCGTAAAGTAGCCCGAACCCGGTTATCTCGCCTGAGGTATTGTTGTCCAGGATTTCGCGACCGCTGCACCCTCCGCCGAGTATCCTGATCTTTCCGGTATTATTCAGTAACTGGTCAACCTCAAATTCATGATACGGAGCGACTATAATCAAACCGGCATTCTCACAATTGCCTTCGATTCCAACTTTACCGTTGGTTTCTATTGTGCCACCGATGGGATTCAGCAGGTCGCCCTCGATTCTCCCGCCCCAAAAATCCATCAGCCCGCCGCTGCTATTCATCACGTTGCCATTAATTTCAAATATTTCCAGACCCCAACCTATGATTCCGAATTCGCCACCATCCGTCAAAGGGGCATAACACGGGTCTGCTAACGTTAAAGTAACCGGAGTTAATCCTACTCCCTCAAACACTACTTCATTTCCTCTGCAGGCGAGTGTGTTTATGGTATGACTATTCTGCAACTCAACTTTGACTTTGCCGCCGTCGGCATCAATTGTCACAGAGAAGGTGTCGGCCCCGTTTTCCGGCACAATCGCAGGATTCCAGTTACTCGCCGTTTCCCATTGGCCCCACGACCCGCCGACCCAGCTTGAGTTGTAATGAGTAGCCTGCAGCTCGGAGACAAAAAGGATTGACAAAGTGACCGTTAACATTAATACGTTTCTTGACATAATTCACCGTCCTTTCCTGGTTGAGTGGATTTCTTATTTTTTCAGTACCAGCTTGCCTGCCATAGCCAGGTGTCGGCATAGGCGGCAAAATCGTCGAAATTTACCGTGCCGTCCGAATTTATATCGAAATGATTGCGGCCGGTTCCTGCCTCGTGTGTGATTGTGCAATCTTCGCAGTCGCAGCCGCCCTGGAAGATGACCGTCCCGCCGATAAGACGAATCGTTCCATCACAGGTTGTATGGCCTGTAATCAATGTCTGGCCGTCACTTATCTCTAACGCAGCCCCGTCAGGGATATTCACGTCGCCGATGATATTCATCGGCCCGGTTAACTCAATTAAGCCGTTGGGGTCGATAACCACATCGCCTGTGATTGATCCAAAACCAGCGAAATTCGCATCGGCCGTTTGGACAAAATTTGGTGCTTCAATACTGCCCCCCTTGAGTAGTACTGCACCATTTGGGTCGTTAACAAAATTGCAGTCGATCGTTGTAGAGCCATTAATGTTGACTTGAATCATCCCCTCATTAATAAAATCACCTGCTGTAGTTTCTATAGAAAGAGTTGAGCCGGTGGAACTTTGTAGAATACCGCTACTTGTCGCATTGCCCCAACTATGCAATAATAATCCCCCTCCACGCGCAAGGATGCGTCCCTCGTTTTTAATTAGTTGATTTGCGTGTATGATACCTGCCCCCCTGATTTCACCAATACTGAGGTTTTGTAAAAGACCGGTAGAAAGGCTTCCGAGGTACATTTGGATATTGCCACTATTGATAAATTTTATCTCCGCCCAGATTTCTCCAGTGGGAGTAATCAGCATAAGACCTTCATTGGTGAGAGTACCTCCTGGAATATCAACGTTATCATTGATATGAACTTGCCCCTCAATATGGTTATACAAGTCCCCGAATATGAGCGTGTCATCAAATTCGAGTAATCCATTGGCTTTGTTTACGATATTGCCCTTGAATTCAGTGTCCTTTGTTTGAAGATAACCATAGTTTACAAAGGACCCATCTATTGTAAATTCATCTGTACGTATTATTAGGTTACCATGATTCGTTAGCCCATTCGGCTCAATCATTCTGAGATGTACTCGGTTTGATGTCCAGTTAGCAAGACATATCTTTCCATAACAATGGAGTTCATTCACACTCCTATTGTATTCTATACCAACTTCCACTTCATTTACGTCGACATAGTTACTGTCTATGACAATGTTGAAGTCACCATCAGGCACGACAGGCGGGTCCCAGTTGCAGGGGTCGCACCAGCAACCTTTGCTCCCTCCTACCCAGATTGAATCGATGACTTCGGCTTGAACATTCGTGCCTATTAAGATGAGTGTTAGCAAAATTGATGATATTCTTTTTAAACGCATATTTCATCTTCCTTTCTTTATTTTGAACTGTACTTCTTTCAGTACCAGCTTGCCTGCCATAGCCAGTTGTCGGCGTAGGCGGCGAAGTCATCGAAATTTACTGTGCCGTCCTCATTTATATCGAAGTGATTTCGGCCGGTTCCTGCCTCGTGTGTAATTGTGCAATCTTCACAATCGCATCCGCCCTGGAAGATAACCGTCCCGCCGATAAGACGAATCGTTCCGTCACAGGTTGTATGGCCTGTAATCAATGTTTGGCCGTCACTTATCTCTAACGTAGCATCGACAGGGATATTTACGTCACCAAAAATGTTAGTTGGCCCCGTTAGAGCGATTAGGCTGTTAGATTCAATGGTGAGATTACCAGTAATATCACCTTGGCCTTTGAATGTTGCATTGGCCGACTGTATAATATTTGTAGCAGCCAGGGTCCCACCGTACATTTGTATAACACCGTTGGGTTCATTAACCAGATTGCAGTCGAATGTTATGCCACCGCCGGCATTGACCTCGATTGTGCCGGTGTTATTTACTTCTTCTTCTGACTTTATATTCAGTAATGCTCCAGGCGTGTTGCCCAGAACACCGCTATTTAGCAAAGTGGCTTCTTCAAACCAAGCAATTGTAAGTGTGCCGCCTTCTGCGTAAATCGTACCTTTATTTTGTAAGAGTTGACTCGCACGAAAAACTCCAAAACCCTCGACAATACCAAGGGGATTGTTGACAAGGTCATCGTCACTTCCAAAAGCTCCGCCATAAATCTTGATCTGTCCGTTATTGTGAACGTATTCTTCGATATAGAATTCACTTCCTGGGGCAATTTGTATTAAGCCTGAATTTTCAAAATTACCTTCATCAGTATCGATTTTGCCCTTGATTCCCATTATACTCCCATCAGGATTGAAGAGATCGCCTGCGATTTCCAAATCTTCCAGATAAAGCTCTGCACTACCAGTGTTTGTGATTTTGCCGTTAATGTCATCATGCCACTTACCTTCGATGCTTAAGTCTCCATGGTTTGTCAGGCCATTTGTATCTGCCAGAGTAAGTTGTGCCCAATCGGTCCACGTGTTAAGTTCGACTTCGCCATAACAATCCAATTTGTCAACAGTCCAATTTTCTGCCAAAGTTACTTCTGCGTTGGTTATACTTACGACAAAGGTCTGAGATGCGTTGTTATCCGGTACGATACCACAGTCCCAATTACACGGGTCGCCCCAAAGGCCATTATCAGGACCAATCCAACTACACGGAATTTGCGCAGCTTGTAGGTTTGAAGCTGAAAAGCCTAATGCGATGGCCGCAAAAATTAATACTTTCTTAGACATAATTCACCTTCCTTTCTATGGTTGGGATTTTCTGTCCGTCGCGTTGGACTTGTAATGATATCGCGAGAGATTTGACTATTTTCATCGTCTGCCACTCCTCTGATTTGCTTATCTTGTAATGTATGAAATATGGGTATAATGTCAAGAAAATTACGGCTTTCAGGGATTTTTACGATAAATACAGACTTTGACCTTGCAATGTTTCAAAAAAATCGTTATTTAATGAAGTGAAATGTGATTTATGATATATGAGAATAGGAGTACGTTAGATGTCGAGAGTATGTTATTTTACCGGCAAAAAGACCAGAGCGGGACGCAGTATCGCCCGCCGGGGCAAGGCTAAATATCTCGGCGGTGTCGGAAAAAAGACCACCGGCATTACAAAGAGAAAATTCAAGCCGAATATCCAGAAGGTCCGGGCGGTTGTAGACGGCAGGGTCTGCCGGATTAGGGTCTCGGCCAAGGCAATGCATATGGGTCTTGTGCAAAAGCCGCTGAAGAGGGATTATAAACCTTCTGTAGAGGCCGTTGAATAGCGAAATTTTAACATTGCAAAGAGAAAAGATTTTTGTAAAAACGAGGCGGCAGGGCCTCGTTTTTCTTTTGGCCGGGGATGAAACGTGAAAAATATTATTGATGAGCAGAAGGTAAGAGCGGTCGCGAAGCTGTCTCGGCTGGACCTGACGGACGACGAGGTGGCCGCCTTCAGCAGGCAGTTAAGCGCAATCCTCGAATACGTCGAGAAGCTAAATGAGCTTGACACGACGAACGTCGAGCCGTTAGCGCACTGTCTGCCTATAAGCAACATCTTCCGGGAAGACAAGATAAAAGAGTCACTTGGTGTGGAAAAAACGCTGGCAAATGCACCACAGCGGGACGGCGATTTCTTCAAAGTACCCAAAATACTTGATGATAGCTCCGGAGCATAAAGAATTTTTTTGGTGTTGGTTTTATGTCGGATGAACTGCTGGATTTGAATTGTAAAGAGTTGCGGGACGAAATTGCGGCAGGGCGGGTTAAAAGTAACGCAGCTACCGAAGCAGTCTTTGAGCAAATAGATAATTATGAAGGCAAAGTGGGGGCTTTTCTTAGCACGTTCAAAAAGCAAGCGCTGGCACAGGCTAAGCAGGTCGATGACAAAATTGCTTCAGGTGGGCCCGTAGGTGCTTTAGCGGGTGTGCCGGTCGCTGTAAAAGACAATATGTGTACGACCTTCGGCGCTACGACCTGCGCTTCGAAGATACTGGAAAATTTTCACGCACCTTATAACGCCACTGTAGTTGAGAAGCTTCTTGCCGCCGATGCGGTGATAGTCGGCAAAACGAATCTGGACGAGTTTGCGATGGGCTCAAGCACGGAAAACTCAGGCCTTAAAAAGACCGTCAATCCCTGGGACCCAGGCAGAGTACCAGGCGGCAGCAGCGGCGGCTCGGCAGCCGCGGTAGCTTCGAGAATGTGCTTCGCGGCATTAGGCTCGGATACGGGCGGCTCGATTCGTCAGCCTGCAAGCTTTTGTGGCGCCGTTGGGTTAAAGCCGACTTACGGGAGAATATCGAGATTCGGTCTGGTTGCTTACGGCTCCAGCCTGGACCAGATTGGGCCGGTTACGCGGACGGTTGCTGATACGGCTTTAATCTTAAATGTTATTACCGGCCACGACCAAAAAGACAGTACAAGCGTCAGCGAGCAAATCGCGCCGGTATGCGATTATCTTGAAAAGATCGATGAGTCGCCGAAAGGGTTGAAAATAGGCATAGTGCCCCAGCTAAACGAAGGGGCCGAACAAAATGTGCAAAAGGCGATTGGCAAGGCCCTGGAAGTTTATAAAAATTCTGGCGCCGAGATTATTGAGATAGCTATGCCGCATTTTGATTATGCCATCGCTGCATATTACCTGATTGCGACGGCGGAGGCATCGAGCAACCTTGCGCGGTACGACGGCGTGCATTACGGTTATCGAACGCCAAGACCTAATGATTATATTGAGGTTTATTCCAAGTCGCGGGCCGAAGGTTTTGGCGGTGAGGTTAAAAGGCGAATAATGCTGGGTACATACGCGCTTTCCAGCGGGTACTACGACGCCTATTATCTAAAGGCGTTGAAAGTTAGAAATTTGATACGAGGCGATTTCACGAAGGCTTTTGAAAGCTGCGATTGCGTTATGATGCCGGTCTCGCCAACAACGGCCTTCAAAATCGGTGAAAAGATTGACGACCCGCTGCAGATGTATCTCTCGGACGTTTACACGATAGCGGCAAACCTGGCGGGAGTCCCGGCAATAAGTGTTCCTTGCGGCTTCGATGGTGATAATTTGCCGATAGGCCTGCAGATACTTACGCCGGCTTTTACGGAAGATAAGCTCCTGCGAATAGCAAGAATTTATGAATCGCAGAATCAATGGCATCTAAAGAAACCTGCAGTCATAAAGTGAGTTAGAATTGGCACAGTTGCAGTACAAAGCGATAATTGGCTTGGAGATTCATGTGCATTTGTGCACTGAGACCAAGATGTTCTGCGCCTGCGCCCTCGAATATGGCAAGCAGGCGAACAGCAGGGTTTGCCCCGTTTGCCTTGGTATGCCGGGCGTGCTGCCGGTGATGAATAAGCAGGCGTTCGAGTATGCGATGCTGACGGCCCTTGCCCTTAATTGCCAGATTAGTCGTTTCACCAAATGGGACAGAAAGAGCTATTATTACCCCGACCTGCCGAAGAATTATCAGATAAGCCAGTACGACCTGCCGCTCAGCAGCAACGGTTTCATCGAAATCCCTCTTGAAGGCGGCCGGACCAAAAAAATCAGGATAATAAGGGTGCATCTCGAAGAAGATGCCGGCAAGAATCTGCATTCTGCAAAAGGTTATTCGCAGGTGGACCTGAACCGGGCCGGCACGCCGTTATTGGAGATTGTTACCGAGCCGGATATGAGCAGCCCTGAAGAGGTTCGTGCACTGGCAGTAGAGTTGCAGCGAATTGTCAGATATCTGGGTGTATCGGAAGCGGACATGCAAAAGGGTCATATGCGCTTCGAGCCGAACATCAATGTAGTGATTGATAAAGACGGAAAAGATTGCAAAACGCCGATTGTTGAAGTCAAAAATTTAAACAGCTTTCGCGCGCTTGAAAGAAGCGTTACTTATGAAGTGACCCGGCAGCTTGACGAGTTTGCCGAGACGGGTTTGGTAATGGAGATGGGCAACAAAACGACCCGCGGCTGGGATGATGCAAACGAGAAAACCGTTCTGCAAAGGGAAAAAGAGGAGGCCCACGATTATCGTTATTTCCCTGACCCTGATCTTGTGCCCGTCGAGGTAAGTGACGAATGGCTTGAGCAAATAAAGTCCCGGCTGTGTGAGCTGCCCATAAAGAAACAGATGAGGTATGTAAGCGAATACGGCCTGAGTGATTATGACGCGGGCGTTTTAACTGCGGAACGGCCGACGGCAAACTTTTTCGAGGAAGTGGTTAAAGCGGGCGGTGAGCCGAAGCGAGTGTGTAATCTGCTTACTCAGACCGGATTAAGGCTGGCAAATGAAAAGGGATGCAGCGTTGCCCAGCTTGGTATTAAGCCGCAGGATGTAGCGGAGTTGGCTAAAATGGTTGAAGCAGGCCGAGTCAGCGCAAGCGCCTCGACAACTATTTTTGAAAAAATGGTCGAAACCACAAAGACCCCTGGGGATATAGCGGAAGAATTCAATTTGGTTCAGAAAAGCGACGAAGGTGAGCTGGAAAAAATAGTAGAGCAGGTACTTTCGGAAAATCCTAAGGCGGTTGATGATGTAAAAAGCGGTGGGAAGAAAAGCAAAAAGGCCCGTGGTTTCTTAGTCGGCCAGGTGATGCAGAAGACCGGCGGCCGGGCAAACCCGAAAGTGGTCTCCGAAATCCTCGCGAGAAAACTAACATAGGCTTAAGAGCACCGGCTGTTAATTGACACCCCACTCCATCAAATCAAGCCAGGCGGAATTATTTTTTCAGTACTTTACTTTCAGTTCCTTCGATTAGCCTTTTGATATTTGCGCGGTGCCGAAGGATGACCAGGATAGGCATAAGAATTGCAACTGTAAACAGGGGCCATAACGTGTCGAAACGCCAGTCGGGCACGACGGCCACGGCCGTAGTCAGGCATACCGGAAAGACGATTGCCGCCGTAATCGAGGCCAGCGAGACATAACGCCAGATAATCACAACAAGAATCCAGACGGCAAATGCAACAAGGCCGCAAATCGTATAGTAAGGCCAAAGCCCTAATACAACGCCAAGACTGGTAGCAACACCTTTACCACCTTTGAATTTCAGGTAAATAGGGAAGATATGACCGAATATGGCTACGCAGCCGACCACAAGCCATAGCGCAAGTTTTGGACTTGTAGCTGGAAGCGTAATAAAATGCCTTGCAACCAGCATCGGTATTAGGCCCTTTAGAACGTCGAGAACAAAGCACAGCCAGGCCCACTTTCTTCCAAGTACTCTGCTGACATTTGTAGCGCCGATATTTCCTGAGCCGACTAAGCGCAGGTCCTTGCCATGCGCCCTGGCGATAATCAAGCCGAATGGAACAGAACCAAGAAGATAAGATGCGGTTATCAAAATTAATAATTTCATTCTTTTGCCTTATTTTGAATTATGGTTTCGTAAAGCTCTATCAGTTGAGTAGCGTGTCGATTAATTGAGATTTTTTCTTTTAATTTATCCTCAATAATGGCCCTGGAAGCATTTTGTATATTGACCGGGTTGATAAAATATACCATTGCATCCGCAAGGGCATCTACCTGGCGTGGATTGTCGATTATTTTGCCGTGCCTGCCGTCCACGATAAAGTCGGCCGCGCCGTTGAATCGCGTCGTAATTACGGGCTTATCGGCGGCAAGTGCCTCGAGAATGTAACGGGAGCAGGGGTCGTAAAATGTCGGCAAAACGGCGACGTCTGCTATTTCCAGAAGATTTTGAATTAGTTTTATGTGGCCGAGGAAAAGTATTCTTTGGCTGATACCGAGTTTTGTTGTGAGTTTGCGATATTTGCCTGATTTATCCCGGCCGGCGATTAGTAGATAAGGTTGTGCCGAGCCTGCACGTTCACTCAGGAGATGAAAAGCGGCTAATAACGGCGCTAGTCCCTTCAGTCTGAAATTGTTGGCCACAAATAAAAAAAACAGGGGCTTTATCGTTTTGTTAAGTTGTAGTTGTTCAAAAAGCTGAGAACGGAGTTTGCTCATATAATCCTGGTCGATGGGGCCGGGCGTTTTCACACCGTTTGGTATGACTACAATTCTCTGGTCGGATAGAGTATAATGATTTTGGAATTGGCTGCGGACGTATTCTGAAACAGCCGCGATTAGGGGGCCGTTAGGGTCTTTGCACAGCTTTTTTTCGGCACGTAGCATCGCGGCACGTCGGCGGTTGGCGAAAGCCGTGGCTAATTTATATGACCGGCCCAGCGCAGTTTCATAACTTGCTGCGTTTCGAATAACAACCTCGGCAAAGCTCCCCCCGCGAGGCTGGTACACGTCTGCAAAATCAAAAGGCAGCACGCTGTGGACTATGTCATAATGGTCTTGAGACAGTTTTTCTCTGAGCTTTCTTGAGAACCTGGAAAGGCTTGTTCGTTTTCCCGGTCCGGCCCGAAATAAAATATGTAAGTTTTGCGAATTGGTTGTGCCTTTTTGCCTCCCCGGCCGGCGGGTTGCCGCTAATAACTCGACCTGCAGACCGGCTTTACGCAGGGCCTGTGCTAATTCTAAGACAGACCGTTCCGCTCCGCCAAGGACCACATCCGCACGCTCAATAACAAGGGCAACTTTCATTTGCATTGGAGTATTATAGTAAAAGAGAATCAATTTTCAAATGGCGCCGTCCGTCCGTGTCTTTTGTCATGGCGAGCCATTTGTTTTGTCTTTCTTATCACCTTTCGAATGAATATTCTGTCCGGGTTATCGAGCTGTTTTTTTCCCGAATAGCTCAGGTAAAAACGCAGGCGGTCCGTAGCCGAAAAGTGCCGCCCCGGCGCCGAATAATATAGCTGGGCAATGTCTTTTACGCGGAATCTCTCGGCAAAAATGACGGGTCTGAATACCCTCTGCAGGTCGATTAGATAAAAGCTGCCATCGCGGCTGTAGAATATATGCGAAAAATAAAAATCCCTGTGACGCAGGCCTGTTTGATGAAATTTTTGTGTGAACCGCGCCAGTTCGTAAATAAAGGCTCTTCGCTGCTTGAGATTTGCGGCAGTGGGCGCCAGGCTGAAGAAGTCGGGCAATTTACGCTCGAGAGCCTCAGCGGCTGGGATTTTTTCAGTCATAATAAAGCTTCGTTTTTCAAATAAAAGGCCCCATTGCTCTGCGTATGAAATTATCCTGGCGGTTTTGATACCTGCCGCAGTGAGCTTATTTGCCGAATCCAGTTCGTAACGCATAGAACTCTTCCGCCGGCGAGATAGCCAGTTACGAAGCTGCTCCCGAATCGGAGGCTTTTCGAATCGCTTCAGGAAAAATGTGGTTGGCATTGAAGGTATTTCGATTTTGAAGCGCTTTCGGTGGGGTGCGAGATTTTTTTTCATTAAATCTTCCCCGGCCTCGAAGGAAAAGACGGCATCAAGGCTGGCCAGACCCAATTGCAGTAGGGCGGTTTTGTATTGGGGGTCTGCGAAATAACCGGGCGTAAGTTCCATAAACTTTTCATTCATTAGTCAATCAACCTCGAGCGTTTCCGAGCAATTTTGCAGCGGCGTTACAAACCTCTTTTACACTAATTGCCTGCATACACAAATGTTCCGGTTTTTTGCAAATCTTTTTTTGGCAGGGTGCACAATCTACATCCGGGATGATTTGTATTTCATTTTCATAGCCGGTTTCTGTCCAGGCCGGGTCGTTAGGCCCGAAAAGCGTGATAACTTTACGCCTCAGTGCGATAGCTATGTGCCGGGGCCCTGTATCATTGGTTATAACCAGCTCGGCAAGACTAAACAGTGATTTCAGCTCGCCCAGGCCCAAAGGTGTATCTGCAAGGCTGAGCAGCTTGTGTTTACTTAAGCGGCAGATTTGCTCGGCAATCTTTTTCTCAACAGGATTTGGAGCGACCGAGACAATAACTGTTGCGTTATAATTTTCAATCAGCCAATCGGCTGTTTCTGTGAATCTCTCCGGCAGCCAGTACTTACTCGGCCCGAATGCGCCGCCGGGAATAAGTATAACTATAGGATTGTCGGAGTTAAGAACAGCGGGTAATTTTGCGCGGAGCTGCTCGGTTTTGCTCTCGTCGATTTCGAGTTGAAGATTTCTATCGGCGGTATCGCCTCCTACCCATGAGGCGATGGCAAAATAGTAATCTATCATTGAAATACTTTTATATTTACCGCTCGGCCCTTTAGGTGGATAAAGTTTGTCCGTTAGCAGGGGGCCCCTTGCCTCGCGGGCATAACCGATGCGAGATGGTATCCCGGCCAAAAATGCCGCCAGCGCGGAAGCGAATGAGTTTTTGAAAAGAATTGTCTGGCTGAATTTGTGGCGTCTTAATGCCTTTGCGATGGCAAATGGGCTGTTGGTTTGCTGTACGAGCCATTTGTCGTTGAATTGGCAGGGTGATAAAAGCTGGACAGCGGTGGAGTTTGCGAAAAAATAGATTTTTCTATCCGCCAGACAATTACGTATAGCCCTGAGCGCCGGCGTACAAAGAACCGCGTCTCCAATAGGCGAAGGAAGCCAGACTAAAATGTTCTGCTGGTTTATGGCCTTGGCAGCCAAATTCAGGCCCCTGTCATTTTCGGTCGCGCATTAGGTAAAAAGTAAGTGCCATCAACTGCAGAACCGCGGCAAAGCCAAGAGCAATCAGTGCGGGACTTGCCTGCCTGGCCGTGTCCCTTAAGAAAAGCACAAGACTTATCAGCAGACAAAAGCCCGCGATAACCTGCAGTGTTCCCGCCAGCAATTTCGTACCTGAGAACTCATTGAACATACTCTGCCGCTGGATGCCTTTAAGCAGCATGATAATCTCCCGCAGCATTGTCTCGACTTGCTCATCTGCCGGTTCCGGTTCTGTCTGTTTTTGCTTAAGAGATTCCGTGAGGACCTCTGCGATATGACTGGACGGTTTTTGTGTCAAGTCCTGGTCAGGTAACTGGTCGGGTTCTTTCGCTTTCGTATCCGGGGGTGGCTCTTGTATCTTTGATGTCGGCTCCGAAACCCCAGAGGTTTGTTTGAGCAGGCCTTCGTGTCTTCTTATAATATTTACAGCTTCTTTCATATTGACGGCTTTATAATCAGGTATCGTTGTTTCATACTCGGGCTTGATGTAATTCACAGCGGTTTTAGTTTGGCCCGGAGTATCCAGAAGTATAGTTTTGCAGCCGGCCCGGCAGCCGGCGGTAATATCTCTATGGCTGTTGCCAATCATCCAGGATATGGAAAGGTCAATGTCAATCTGTTTCGCCGCCAGCAACAGCATACCTGGATTTGGCTTTCGCAGGTCGCTTTCCCTGCGATACTTTTTGACGTTGCCATCGGGGTGGTACGGGCAGTAGTAGATTGCATCCAGCTTTACGCCGTTTCGTTCGAGCAAACGCTCAAGATGCTCATGAATTTCTTTGAGTGTTTGTTCGGTGATTATTCCCCGGGCAACGCCGGACTGGTTTGTGACGACAACCAGTTTGTAACCAAGTCGTCTAAACTGGACCAGCGCTTCCGGGATTCCAGTCATGAGCTTTATCTGTTCGGGGCTGTTGATATATCCCGGGTCTTCGACCAGCGTCTTGTCACGGTCAAGAAATATCGCTTTATACGCCATTTTGTATAGTGGTGTTTTTCAGATTAATGTTATTTGCCGCGTCGGACTCTACCAGCTCGCAGATGATATGGTAAGCAAGTTGATGAATTTCCTGGCTGCGTGGAGAGGTTTCGCAGTCCACGCAAAGACAGATATCTGCGATTTTTTCGAGCTTGCTGTCCTTTCGGCCCGTAAAGGCAAGCACGCGAGCCTCTTTTTTCTTCGCTAACTGGGCCGCTGCAATGATATTGGCGGAGCAGCCACTCGTAGAGAGAACCCACAGGACATCACCCTTGCATACTAGCGCCTCTACCTGGCGTTCAAAGACGGTCTCATATCCGTAATCGTTTGCCACAGCCGTTAATACTGAGTCGTTTGTAGAAAGCGCGACCACGGGCAGGGCTTTACGTTCATGCAGGAATCGGCCGACTAATTCACCGGCTATGTGCCTTGCGTCGGCCGCCGAGCCACCGTTGCCGCACACATACAGCCGACCACCCTGCTTGAGAGACTGGATTATCATCTCAGCGGCCTTGCCAATTATGTCTATGCCCCTCGCCTGCAGTTCAGCAGCCTTTTTTATGTGTGCCTCAATGGCGGCAGATATTTGCCGGTTCATTTCTATTACTCACTCAATGACCTTATTTTTTCAATAGTGGCGGTGGAGCTTTTACCTTCCATCAGCGGAGCAAGCACAACTTTACCGCCGTATGATTCAACAAACTCACGGCCGATGACGCCTTTCTCAGCCCAGTCCTGGCCTTTGACCAATACGTCGGGTCTTATTTTCTTTATGACATCGAGCGGGTCGAGCTCGTCAAACACTACTACATAGTCGATAGTGTTAAGGGCGGCGAGAACAGCGGCACGGTCGTGTTGGTTGTTGACGGGTCGGCTTGGCCCCTTGATTGCTTTTGTTGAGATGTCGCTGTTTAGCCCGATGACAACAATGTCGCCCTGGGCCTTGCAGAATTTCAACAGTTCGATATGTCCTCTGTGCAGAACGTCAAAGCAGCCGTTTGTGAAAACAATACTCTCCCCGCGGTTACGGTGTTGTTCGAGCCGGGTGGTTAGTGTTTCGATGGGCAGAATCTTGTTTCGGCCGAGTATTTCGTTGACAATTTCCTCGATTGTTACGCTTACCACGCCAAACTTCTCGACCTCAATACCGGCTGCTAAGTTGGCGATTTGCACGGCCGTCTTGTAGTTGCAGCCGGCGGCTATAGTAGCGGCTAAAGTGGCTAATATGGCATCGCCCGCCCCCGTTACGTCATAGACATTGCGGGATTGGGTGCTTATTAGCTCGTTTATATTTTCGGTTCTCAGATAAGCTCCTTCTTTATCGAGTGTAATTACTACGGCTTCGAGCCGCAGGTTTCGGGCAAGTTTCTCGGCGGCTTTCGCGGCATCATCGGGTGTGTTTATGTCGAAGCCGACGGCAATGGATGCCTCTTTTCGGTTTGGTGTTACCAGAGTTGCTCCCGCGTATTTTGAGTAGTCACTTATCGGTGAAGGGTCAACGAGAACTTTTTTACCTGCCCGGCCGGCCAGCTTTATCATCTCTTTACAAAGCTCGGTATTTAGCAGCCCTTTATTGTAGTCCTGCAGACAAACAATATCTGCGTTTGGCAGTTCTTGTTTGTAGGCCTGAAGAACTTGTTGATACATTTCGTCGGGTAGTGCCTCTGTGGATTCCTCGTCAATTCTCATCAATTGCTGGCGGTGCCGGTGCTGTGCCAGGCCGATGAGTCTTTGTTTGGTAATTGTCGGTCGGCCGGAAATGGTAAAAACCTGCGAGATATCCACGCCGGCTTTCTTCAGAATCTCGCTGAGAACTCGGCCGTTTTCGTCATCACCAATCACGCCGATGCATAGTGGTTTTGCAATAAGTGCGGCCAGGTTAACGGCCACCGAGCCGGCTCCGCCGCAATTGTATTCTCTCCTGACTACTTTCAGCACTGGTACGGGGGCCTCCGGACTTATCCTGAGTGCGTCGCCGTAGATATATACATCGAGCATAAAATCACCGATGAGCAATACGCACGGCGAGCCGAGATTACTTACCGTTTTTAGCAATTCTTCCTGCATTTTTAGCTTTCTTTTAGTTTGCCGGGCAATGTGGAATTTTATAGGTAACCAGTGCTTTTTTCAACAGGTAAATTACTCGCCGGGTATCAAAGGCATTTCCGGTCGGCTTTTTTTACTGTAAAGTGTGTGTAAAGGCCTATAAAATTTCGCCGACTTTCTAATGTATGAGGGTTTATATGTCGAATAAAGTACTTAGGATTATCCTGCATTGGGGCGGACCGGATTAGAAAACTATTGCTGTACAGCCCCTGGGAAAATACAATTCTCAGGCAGTATTGGGGCTGCTTTTGTGAAGGGAAGTTGAAAGTGAACCGAACAGCCAATAACGTGAAATTCGCCAAAGGCATTAGTTTCATTTGGGTGTTTGTTGTCGCAATCGTTTCGCTGTCCGGACTATGCGGCTGTACCTATCAGGCGCAATTATATAATGATAAGCCGTTTGAACCTGGAACGGAAGTTGCTGTTGTTTGCAAGATTAATGAGAAGCCGATAGTTGAAATCAGCGAGACGGGGGATTTTATATTCTGGGCTGCCGGTGGGCCCGGACCGATTGCGGCTGGAGCAGCATACATTGTAAATGAAAGCAATAATCGGCAGCACGGGCAAAAGCTGAAATCTGTGATTAACAGGAATAGCTATTCTGACCAATTAACGGTCGAGTTAACGAAGGTGCTGGAAGAAAGCGGCTTACAGGTCAAAGATGTAAAAAAGGGATATAAAGGCATTGGCGACATCGTTACATTTGCATTGTCGGGAATTGGCCTGGGTAGCAGTGCTAACAAGCAGGATGTGGAGTATGTTCTGGCATTGAATATAAAGTACGGCCTTTTCGATAGTGAGGCACAATGCGGCGCGCAGATAGAGGGTCAGTTAATTAATACTGAAGATAGCAAAGTTGTGTGGAAGAACAAGCTCAGTTTTGAAGGACGTACCGGTGGAAAGCATAGGGGTTTCGGTGATGGCAAACAGGCAGTCAATAAGTGGCAGGAAAATCTTGCGGAATTGGAAGCAGGGCTTGATGAAGCGGTGAGAGGGGTATGTGGCTTGCTTGAACGCGAGTTTGCCGACCGTACGGCAGAAGACGTTAAGCCGTTGGAAAAACTGAAACTTAAGCCGGGCGGCAGGGTCAAAGCCAAAATTATCGAGCATTCGCCGGAGCGTATTGTCCTGAGGTTAAAAGGTGGCTCGGTAAGGTCGATACCGGCCGAGGAGCTTGTCGCTGAGGAGGAGCAGGTAGCGCTTAGCAAATAAGGAATTGTCGGTTTGGGTAAGTTAAGTGTCTCGGCATAATAATTTTATTCAAACAATTAGCAGAGACTTTGCGCAAATTTACGCAGGGCAAAGGCCGGAGTTTTTAAGCAGGGCGGCGGGGCGGGTAGGGCTGATAGGCGGACACACCGATTATAATGAAGGTTTTGTAATAGCTGCCGCTATTGACAAGTCATATTGGGTAGCGGCGGCGGGGCGGTCAGAGCAAAAAATCTCCATTTATTCCGAATGGGCCCGGCAGTTATACGAGTTTGAACTCTCCCCGTACCTCGCAGCTACAAAACAGTGTAAATGGGCTAACTATGGAAGGGGAATTGCCGCGTTATTAATGCAGGAGGGATTCAATCTGCGGGGGGGTAATTTGTATATTATGGGCGACCTGCCGATAGGTGCCGGCTTGAGCAGCTCGGCAGCCTTGGAGGTATCTCTGGCGCGGGCAATGCTGCATCTTTCGGGATATGCCGATGCGCTCACCGCGGTCAGGCTCGCGCAAATATGTCAGAAGGCGGAGAACGTTTATGCGGATAGTCCCTGTGGCATAATGGACCAGATGGTCTGCATAACAGGCAAGCGAGCTCAGGCGGTTTTTCTGGATTGCCGGGATTTACAGACTAAATTACTGCCGTTGCCGGAGGAACATTGCTGCATAATGGTGTTTAATAGTATGGTCCGGCACGAAGTAGGAAGCGGAGAATATGGAAAACGAAGGAAGCAGTGTGAGCAGGCTTGCAGGGCGATAGCGCAGATGTATCCACAGGTGAGGGCTCTTCGCGACGTCGATTGGGATATACTGGCGGCGGTGAAGGACCGGTTAGACCCTGTTTTAGTCTCTCGGGCCGAACATGTTATAGGTGAAAACGCCAGAGTCCTGGCTGCTCGTGAGGCACTTGAGAATTTTGACGTTAGCGCCTTCGGCAGACTTATGTCCGAGTCGCACTATTCATCGCGGGATTTGTTTGAGAGTTCTTGTCCACAGATAGATTTTCTGGTCGAGCAAATCACAGAATGCAATGGCACTTACGGTGCAAGGCTTAGCGGGGGTGGTTTCGGCGGGGCGGCCGTCGCTGTTGTTAATCCTCAGGCAGTAAAGTCCATAGAACAGAAAGTTAAAAGAGAGTACAAAGAGAAGTTTAGTATTGATTGTGAAGTTTACGTTGCAAGGCCCTGGCAGGGGATTGAGATTATCGAGGTATAATCAGGCCTGGATTTTTGGCAAACTGCCACTGATAGGAAACACACCTTATAGAAATTTAAAAGCCTTGCCTGGTTGTTATTGCTTAAATAGCGGGGTCCAAAAAATTGTCGTTAATGCGTGACTTATTAGACAAAAAAGGTATAATCCCTCTTTGTAGCGGCTTGTTAGCCGGCAGAGGGATTTGAAAGGTGGCTTTATTATGCAAAAGGCTGGTCAGACTAAGCGTGTTCTTGTAACCGGTGGCGCAGGGTTTCTCGGCTCACATCTTTGTGAAAGGCTGCTGAAAGATGGCAATGAGGTGATTTGTGTGGACAACTTCTACACGGGCCGCAGGAGCAATATAGGAAAATATTTATCCGACCCGATGTTTGAAGTTCTTCGGCACGATATTTGTTTCCCCCTGTATGTTGAGGTCGATGAGATTTTTAACCTTGCCTGCCCCGCGTCTCCCGTTCACTACCAGTTTGACCCCGTCCAAACCACCAAGACCTCGGTGCACGGTTCAATCAATATGCTCGGTCTTGCCAAACGCGTAAAGGCGAAAATACTTCAGGCCTCAACCTCGGAGGTATATGGCGACCCCAAAGTTCATCCTCAGACGGAAAGCTATTGGGGCTGGGTCAATCCAATAGGCCTTAGAAGCTGTTATGACGAGGGCAAAAGGTGCGCTGAAACGCTTTTCTTTGACTATTACAGACAGAACAATTTAAGGATTAAAGTGGTCAGGATATTCAATACTTACGGCCCGAGAATGCTGCCGGACGACGGGAGGGTCGTGAGTAATTTCATCGTTCAGGCTCTGCAGAACCAGGATGTTACGGTCTACGGCAATGGTTCGCAGACGAGAAGCTTTTGCTATGTAGATGACTTGGTAGGGGGCCTGATAAGAGTTATGGACAGCCCTGATGAGTTTGTAGGCCCGGTAAACCTGGGGAATCCTGTGGAGGTGAGTATCCTTGAGCTGGCACGTAAAATAATCGAACTGACTGGTTCAGGCTCGAAGATTATTTATGAATCCCTGCCCGTTGACGACCCGACACAACGCCAGCCAGATATTTCTCTGGCCAAGGAAAAACTAGACTGGAAGCCGGTAGTCTCGTTGGACGACGGATTGAAGAAAACCATTGATTATTTTGAGCAACTTCTGCGAAAAAACAATCGAGCATCGAGTGGTGAGTAAATTAATCTCGTCCCGCCTCGGCGGGGAAACTTGCGCCATAGGTAGAGGCAGGCGGGGCGGTGATTATTAATTCAAATTGTTCTTATGGATTTGAAAACACGTATTTCATTTTTCCCATCGAGGCTGGCTGCTTTGCTGTCATTGTGCCTAATTACCCCTTTAGGATTCTATCTATGGTCTTTCTATGGAGGCCCGTACAGGGTCTGGATTAGGTTTTACGTTACAGGCATCATTTACGAGATATTTTGGTCTCTGTTGGCCTTTCTCTTTTGGCCGCAGAGGAAAAACATTGCAAAAATCGTAGCTGTTGTATTCCTGATAACTTGCCTTCTTGAGTTTTTACAGCTCTGGAAGCCGGCCTTACTGCGGCAATTTCGCGGAACATATTTTGGGACTATCTTGATAGGCACCTCCTTCCAGTGGGGCCAATTCCCATATTACGTTATTGGAAGCTTAATTGCCTGGTTATGGTTGTATCTGCTGTCTAAAAATTCCCCGCCCGTTTAGTCGGATGTATTGACCCTCACGGCCTTTTGTTTATTCGAAATTGTGTTGCGTAAAGCTATCGAGTACCTGTCGGTCGTTTCCGGTCAAAAACTCTAAATTACGAGAATCAGCGTAATCGTCAACCGTTGGTTTTGTATGGTCTTCGATTCTTTCCTAATTCAGCTTTCCGGCTTTCTTCCTGCGAATAATGCCTACAAGGCCTATACCAATAAAGCCCAGCATCAACGCACTCGGAGCGGGGATTGTTGAAATGCTGATGTTGACATTATCCAGTTCAACGGCCGTGAAAAGACTGTCATCGCTGCCCAGCAGGCCGAAGACTAAATACGCATTCGAATCCCTGAATGCCGAGACATCGAGCCTGGCCGTCATTCCGTCGAATGTTCCATAGGTATGGGTTTCGCCTTCGTTGTCCATATAGAAGAATTCATCAACATCCGGGGAGTAGGAAATCAGCGGAGTAAGGTCTGTGGAACTCATGTACAGAGCTGCTGTAAACACATCCGTTTCAGCGTCATCATATTGCCCCATCGATACATCGAAAGACAGCTCCATCGCCATAGAAGGAATGACAAATTCCTGGCTGAGTGTGCTCGATAGACCGGGCTGGTCTGTTATCTCTATAAGAACAGCAAGCTCATTGACGTCATTATAGAAGACTATTCCGGAGGTAGTCCAGCCGCTAAGGCCAGCGCTGAAATCACCGTTTGTTAGCCCCGCAAAAGCCGTCAATGCAGGAAGTACTTGAATGAGCATAACAAAACCACACAACTTGAAACTAATCCTTTTTCTGTTCATTGTCTTTCCTCCAATAGTACAACCATGAACCGCGCACGGATTCACGACCACATCCATTTTTTTTGGGCATCCCTACTCCTGAATCCTCGTCCTGGAAGATGCATTTGTTTTTGTTGCGGGTCTTTTCTTCCTCCTCCGCAGACGGCAAATTCGCAAATCGCGATTATTTGCATTTATGTATGATTGTCAATTATAAATTCGGGGAAGGCGTTAAAAACTTTCAAAGCTTGAAATCTTTATTTCGAATGTCTGTTTTCGGCCTAACCGGGGGCAATTATAAGTCTGCTTTGCCTAATTGCTGACCAGCCTTGCTTTTAATTGACCTGTATTTGGAAAAATTGCACGGCCTATGGAGTAAAAAGGATAAAAATTGTTACTACCTGGGCAAAAGACGTTGTTTGTTTCTTGCATGTTAATGATGGCTAAAGGAACGCACATTAACAGAGCAAAACGCCCGATAAAAAACGAGAAGAGTTTATCTGCTGTTTATCCTGGGATGGCTTTTAAGCGAGCCTTACAGCTGTTTAAGCTTGACATCACGATGGGTAAAGGTTATAATAACGCATCGGATTAGTTATGGGGTGATAAACTTTTCATAGTTATAGGGGGATGGGGTGATGGCTTCACTAATAAAATCTTCAAGAGGAAAGTGTTTTCCGCGAGTTACTATCTGTTTATTATTGTGTTGTGTACTTTTGGTAATTTCGAGTTTGGATGTTTGGGCCGGGCCGGGAAGCGGTCCGCACGGAAAGAAACCGCACACGGGATATCAACACGGGGTATTTAATCCTGCCGGTTTTGGTTACGGAGGAGTTAAAAGCAACAAGCCGGGACCGCACAATGGTCCTGTGTTTAATGTGCCCACGCAGCCGGCTTCTATGCCGGCCAAACCTTTTACCCCTGCCGGGAACGTCGGTGGTCCAGGTGGAATGTGCGGAACACCGCCTGGTTTTGGGAATGTGTCGAACACACCTGCGCAGCCGAGTTCTGTGCCGGGCAATGGTGTCATAAAGACTAATTGCATTACCCCTGGAAAAGGACCCATTAGTAATGGTGGGCCGAAAGTAGTTAAGACTGGCAATAATTTTTTTGTTGGTAAGCCGGGCTGCGGTGTTATTGTTAAATTGCATTCACCGCATAACACACCTCAGGGTGGTTTTGCGGCCGGCTCGCCGGGAAAGTGTATCGCCTCTGGAGATATTTTTTCTATGGCGTTGAGAAATCTTAGCGCTAACGCAGCAGGTCACAAAAAGCCCGGTCCCCCACTGGGACATGGTAAAAATCACTGGGTGGGTGGAATAAATCCAGTTGGTGGTAATGGCGTTAGCAATGTTACCTGCTGCAACGGTAACTGGAGCAAAGGCAACAAAGGTAAAGGAATGGGCAACATCTGGGTTGGCAATCAAGGTTGTGGCATTGGTGGTGGTATGGCTGGGGGCTGCAAACATAAGCCTTCGAATCATAAATGTTCACCGAAGCCTCCGTGTCCGCCGAAACATAAATGTTGGCCGAAACATAAATGTTGTCCGAAACCTCCATGTCCACCAAAACCTCCGTGTCCACCAAAGCCTCCTTGTCCGCCGGAGCCACCGCAACCACCGGAGAAACCGATACCTCCGTTGGAAGTGCCGATTCCAGAGTTGATAGTTCCGGGTATTGTTGAGGAGGTAAGGTTTGAGGAAGCCGGATGTCCCGCCTTGATGCAATGGCTGGCAACAGAGCTTGGAATTGGCGAGGATGAACAAATACAGGTCGGCATCGCGAATGCTCTTTTCGCTTCAACGGATTTACAGCCATGCCAGATGGCCGCGGCACTTAAAAATGCTGCCGGAATTTTACAGGATCCTCAGGGGACTCACATCGCCGCTCTGCTCGCCGTAGTTAACGAGTTCGCCTCAAGTCCTGCACCTATTTCCGAGGAGCAGATAGCTTCGATTAGTCAGGCGTTAGCGCTTGGCCGCGAGGCCGATGATGGGGAGCAGTATGCCATAGCAGCACAGTGGTTTGATTCACTCGTCAAATATGTTAATCTCCTGAGTGACCAGATGGGCTGGTCAGTTGCCGAATCAGTGGCGTTGGTTATGGATAAGTACGGCAATGCTATCGTGGATAGCGAAAACGCGAGCCTCATTTCTTATCTCGAAGCCCGCTTGGGGTCGCTTGAGCTTTCTCGTGACAGTATCGACCGCACTGGAGTTCAAAAGTCAAAAAGCCCACAGCTCGGTAGGGCAAAACTTATAGGCACTGCTCAGCCGACAGAAGCCTTTGTTTCGCCCGCCTTCGTTGACCTTTATTACCTGTTTGGTAGCTTGGCGGTTCTGGGTGTAACAGGAGGTATATATACCCTCTGGGGTAAATTGAAGCTTAAAAGGTAGTCGAAAATAAGCGGCAAAGATGCTTGGAATTTGCTTGCTTTAAACATTGTTAAATAACCGGGGCACCCTGAGTTCTTTCTCCTGCTCAGGGTTTACTCCGGATGATTTTTCACAGCAGGGTCGATGGAGTTTCAGAGAAATCACGGGAAATGATAAAAGTGCTCTCTCCATCGACCTTTTAATTTAATTGAACTTGATTATAGGCAAATCTTCTTTCGTAACTTTCACGGAATGTCCGTTCTGGCGCACCGGCTGCTGCCTTTAAATTGGTTGCATATCGTAAATATATTTAGTATATCACAAACTGATATGGGTAATTTGACGGAAGATAGTGCCAAGAGAATAAATCCGAATCGTCCTAAGCTCGGCTTTTGGGTGTTTATAATCCTCGGAGCGATGCTGTGTATTGAGCTGGTAAATGGCATAAGGATTTGGGCCGGGGATGATGGTTCGAGGGTCTTTCCGTTCGGTTACATAAGCAAAGGAGTATGGTCCCTGGCTGCTTTTATTCGACCGCTCGACGCAGACAGCACCGATATTGCCCCTGGATTGACCGCAACATATAATGCCCTGCACAAAGACCCCAATCTCTATTCCGATTTCCATATGCAGGGTAGTAATTTTCTTTATCCGCCTTCGGCCGTTGTCGAGCTGGCGCCGTTTGCTTATTTTGCCCGCCCGACAGACCTGTCAACTGCGACAAGACTCGTTGATTTAAGTGGACGGATATGCGTGTTGGCGACTATCGTGATAGCTCTTTTTTTCTTGTGGCGTTTACTTCCTTCTCGTTGGGAAAGGCTGTGGGTCATCCTGCTGCTGGCCGCATTTTATCCTCTTCGGTGGATGCTCGTATGTGTACAGGCCCAGTCATTCGTTACTTTGTTCGTGGCTTTAGTTGTTTTGATGTATGCTACGGGCCGGCAAGTGCCCGCCGGAGTATTCCTTGCTTTGGCGGCTTGTATTAAACCGTATTTGGCGCTGCTGTTGTTGTTCGCTGCCTTCCGCAGGCGATGGCGTCTGATTTTTGCTGCTGTGATAACCGCAGGTGTTATCATCTCGGCAAGTATATTTGTCGTAGGTATTACGCCGTGGCGGATTTATCTAACCAAAATGCTGCCGATTATGTCACAGGGCACCGGCTTTTATCCCAACCAGTCGATTAATGGTATTGTACATCGTTGGCTCGGGAATTTCAGCTTTGTCCTGGGACCAAAATCCTTTGCGGTTATGCTTGCGTCCCGAATAGCTGCTGTTGTTTTTATTTGTCTGTCAATTTGTCCCCGGCCGTTTAGACAAAATAAACCACCTCAAGACTCTTATGAGGTTATAAAGCAAAATCCTGGCCCATTGCCGCAGGTTTTTTTACTTCGCGCAGTGGACGTATCAATTGCGATTTTGGCTATAACCATGAGCAGCCCGATTGCCTGGGAGCACTATTATGCATGGTCTATCGTTTTGTTCTCTATCTGTTTGGCCATAATTGTTTGCTCTGCTTTACCGCGGGGATTACTAAGCCTGCTGGCTTGTAGTTATCTACTCTTGGGGACTTATTGGGTACCTGTCCAGGCTGCGATATCCGGGCCTCTGTCAGTGATAAACTCTGCGCAATTTTTTGGTGCTGTGCTGCTTTTGGCGGTTGCCTGGTATGCTCAGGTCAGTCTCTCTCGTGTTCAGTTGCTGTAAACTTTGTCTATTTTTTTTCTCAGGCAGAAGATTTTTGTATTGCTGAGTTGTCGGCCGAATATACCTGCACTAACCTGCGCATGCTTAACAGAAATACTCCTATATTTGCAAGCCACATACATAGCAGCATATAAAAGACCTTTTTTGATTTCAGCAATGCAGCGGCTTTGAAGGGATAAAAATTTATATTATAAGCTCCTCTCACCACCTGTTCGGTTTGGTTAGCCCTAAGTAGAAGCGGCTCTTCTTCAGTCACTTTTACAGAACTAAAGTCTCGATTGTTGAGTATATGCCTGCCGATATTTTCGAATCGCATCAAAATGTGTGACTGTCTCCAGTCCCAGACCCACTCGTCCGGGATAATGCAGTGGTTCGGATTCTGTACAAACTCAAGATGAAAACTATACACTACTGATATCACCTGTATTGAAGCGCTTATTATTATCAGCGATATTACCAGTCTTTTGGCAAGGGCTTTCAAATTAGAAGCAAACAATTGTGCCAGCGGAAGAACTAAAAACGGCAGCATTGTAACTTGATACCTCGTTGACCAGGAATAATCACCCGCCCAGGCCGTGAAGAAGCTGTGGAAAATAAAATTGACGGCAATCGCCGGGAAAATAGCTAAGGCCACAAGCTTGTGACGACGGAAAAATCCCCAGGCGTACAACGCAAACAATATAAGAACGGGATTATAAAACAATATGCCCTTACCCGGACTAAATAACATCGCCGCAAGTGTCGGCAGGGGTGAGCTTTCAAAAAGCTTGTGTCCCTGCCACGCTATTGCCATTGCCGGGGCATAACCGGTCTCGAAGATGCTGCCGAACCGCGCGTAATTGTACCAGCCTACAATCGCAATCGAGCTGCCGATTCCGAGTATACCCGCAGCGAACCCTCTTCCAAGGCGTTTAACCAGCGATACTTTATTCCGCGAAAATATCTCGCCCATCACCGCAGCTAAGCATATCACAAGAACCTCGAGTGCAGACGAAGGTCGAAATAGAATACACATCCCGGCCGCCACGCAAAACAGCCATACATAAACGCTTCGCTGCTCCCGGTAATACTTTACCATAAACAGTACTGCCAAAACCATCAGCAGAGCTATCTGTGTCTGCTCCTGTGTATTAACCGAATAGTGCAGATATGTCGTACAGCCGCCCAACACCGCGGCAGTCTTGACGGCTGTCCTTTTGTTATAACCCAGTGCAAGCACAAGGCGATAAAAAATCCACACTCCCATCGCCCCAATCGCGGGAAACATTATGACCGAGGCCAGAAACTGCGCCATCAAATCCGCAACATCCGCACCTATCGGCGTAACCTTCTCCAATACCAATCCGATTGCCGTAAATGGTAGAAGCAACAACGACTGCCCCAGGCCGTATAAAGCATAACGTTTGCCGTCAACACCCCTGTAGAAATTCCAGGTGGTAATTGAATCTTCGAGCCAGAAGCCGCGCCCACGAATAATTTGCCGAGAGACTGACCATCGTAATTCCGTATCGCCCGGCGGATTGCCCGGACTAAATAGAGAATATAAAAGAAACGACGTAAGAAATATAAGAAAGCCGGTTTTTGATGTTAGCTTCTTTTTTCTAAAAGGACTATCCATATAAAACAGCTCTTACGATTGTGGTTTTCGTTTGCCTTCTGTCTGGTATTTGTTATAATAACTGTTCGAGTAATGAATGTCATTGGTTTTCTAAAGCTTTTTTATTATGTCACAAGCCAACTCTAATAATAATCAGTCCCGGCATACTATTTTAATGTTTGCCCTGTTTCTTGGTCTTTTAATCAGCCTCTTTGACGCTTTAGTAATGACATTGTATGAAGTGCCCAGAGCAGCCGCATTTTACCGAGTGCTGGAGCCTGTTGCGGTAAAAATAATTATGATTTTTTTGCTGTATTGGGTACTATGGTTTCTTTTGGTATATCCCCTTGGCCAAGTGCTTAAACTACAGCAGCAGGCTTTAATAGTCTCACTGGCAGTCTTCATCGGCGTTGTTTATATTTCGTACCCGTCTTATAGTGCACGTTCCTGGGGCTCAATGTTACGGAATGTATATACGCTTTTATTTTTCACCGGTGTCTTCCTGAAGATTGTGGTGTTTTCCTGGGCGGCGTATATAGTAGCAAAGGTAATTATTCAGTCAAAGTGGCGCTCTTTCGTGGTAGCGGTTTGTCTGACGGTTCCATTGCTGCTGGCCGAGACTGTAGCGGCGATGTGGGTAAATAAATTTTTGCTGCAACCGCTGCCGGACCGGATGGCGTTATTGTGGAAGAAGGTTTTTATCCTGCCCGTCCTTACAACCAATATCGTTTACCTGATTGCTGTTATTTTTACGCTTGTCGTCTTTTTATATTTTAGACGCAGCAGAGCTTTAGTTAGAATCCTGCAGGTTTTCGCTGTTCTTGTTTTTTTAGCTTCGGGAATGGTTTTCGTACTGGGTTCGGACAGGCCGCTGGCATCAAAGGCAAACGTCCGCACGGGTCATACTGTAAAACGAGTCATTTTGATAGTTATTGATACACTCAGGGCGGACGCATTATCCTGTTATGGCAGCCGGCAAATAGCTACACCGAATATTGACCGATTTGCGGCTGACGGTATTTTCTTCGAGAAGGCCTTTTCTGCGGCGCCTTGTACAACACCTTCAATGGCTTCTATTCTGACCGGCTTATCGCCTTTTGTACATATGACTACGGTTTATAAATCGATTCTTCCTGATTCTCCGATGACATTGGCCGAACTGATGTATGATGAAGGTTACCTTACCCACGCTATTGGTGATAATCCCTTTCTTGCGCGAAGGAATTTCTCGCAGGGTTTTGTCGGCTATAACTTCTTTCCGAAAGCGCAGGACCGCTCCATCTTGGGAAAAGTTTTGTTGAGGTTGTTTTCGAAGCGTTTTGCCGTCACGGCGTCAACCAGTGACCTGACGCGGTTGGCTGTTGAATGGCTAAACTCAAATAAAGATAATGATTTTTTCTTATGGATACACTATTTTGATCCCCACAGTCCATACACGCCGCCGGCCGAATACCTTCCGGACAGGCAGCCTCCCCCGGGTATGAAAAAGACTTTTGGTTCGACAAAGGGCAATCTGCCCGTTAGAAATGGTACTCTGAGATTTAATGGCGAGCAAAGAGAATGGATAAGGACACTCTATAGTTGTGAAGTGCCTTATGTGGACAGGAATGTAGGAGTACTTCTGGACCACCTTAAGAAACTGAACTTATATGATGACACACTTATTATATTAACCAGTGACCATGGAGAGGAGTTTTGGGAGCACAACGGTTTTGAACATGGCCACGCGCTGTATAATGAGCTGTTATGGGTTCCTATGATGATTAAACTTCCGGCCCCTTCGTTGCAAACCACGGTCCCGCAAATCGTTTCAAACGGGCGAATAGTGCCGACAGTGCTGGATTTGTGTGGTATAGATTATAAGCAGAATTATTTGTCGTATAGTTCTCTGGTGCCGGCCTGGTCAACCTCATCAGAAATGAACGACGCAGTTCCGATAGTTTGTACAGGAGTGCGGTTTTATGAAGAGAAAGAATCTGTGATTTTTGATGGATTTAAATATATTCTTTCTTTGTTTTCAGGCAGGCAGGAGCTTTATGATTTGGCTCAGGACCCGGCCGAAACGTTTAATATCGCGCATTTGAATGAAACCGAGGTAGGTAATGCAAAGCAGATTCTAACTGAGAATCACAAGGAAGCCCAGAGATTAAAGCAGTTTTATTTTCTCGAAAGGCCTCAGGAGCGGGAAGTAGATTCAGAAACGATGCGGCAATTAAAATCATTAGGGTATGTTGAATAAAGATAAAGTTATGTCAGGTTTAACCGCTAATTCAGACAAAAGAAATGGTCACTCGTTGGGCGCCATTTTGACGTTCGCCTTGTTTATTGGTCTTTTACTCAGCCTTTTGGACGTTTTGGCAATGTCATTATTTGAAGTGCCCGGAGTGACTGTATTTTGCCGGGTGATGGAGCCGGTTGCGTTAAAGATAATAATGATTGTGTTGCTGTATGGTGCTTTATGGTTTTTGTTTGTGTATCCACTTTCGCGTGTGTTTAAACTGCGGCAGAAGGCTTTAAGAATCTCACTGGGAATATTTATCGCTTTGGTTTATGAATCATATACGCTGTATGGATATGAAATATTTTCCTGGGGTTCGCTGGTACATAATGTGCTTGTTCTTTTAATTATCGGAGGCTGGTTTCTGACGGTTTTAATATTCTCATGGGCCGGGTATTCGATTGCAAAGCTCATTATAAACTCGAAGTGGTGTACCGTTATAACAGCGGTTTGTCTGACGGCTCCATTACTGCTGGCTGAGACTATAACGGCAATGTGGGTAAATAAGTTGTTGCGGCAGCCGCCGAGGTTTTTTACCCTGCCCGTCCTGACAGCAAATATCGTTTACCTGATTGCTGTTATTTTTACTCTTGCCGTCTTTTTGTATTTTAGACGCAGCAAAGCTACGGTGAAAATCTTACAGGTTTTTGCTGTGCTCGTTTTTTTGGCTTCAGGGGTGATTTTCGTGCTGGGTTCGGACAGGCCGCTGGCATCAGAGGCGAACGTCCGCACAGGTCATCCCGTCAAACGAGTGATTTTGATTATTGTTGATACACTCAGGGCGGATGCCTTGTCTTGTTATGGCGGCCGGCGAATAGATACGCCCTGTATTGACCGACTTGCAGCTGACGGGATTTTCTTCGAGAAGGCCTTCGCGCCGTCACCCTGGACGACACCTTCGATGGCTTCTATCCTGGCCGGATTATCACCTTTTGTTCATATGGCTACGGATTATCAGTCAATTCTTCCTGGTTCTCTGCCGACATTGGCAGAACGAATGTATGATGATGGCTACCTTACTCACGCCATTGGAAAAAATCCGATGCTCGTCCGCAGTAATTTCTCACAGGGATTTATTGGCTATAATTTCTTCCCGAAAAGGCCGGACTTTTCTCCCTGTGGCAGAATTTTGTCCCGGTTCTTTCCGAAGCGTTTTGCCAGCTCGGTAGAAACCAGTGACCTGACGCAGTTGGCCATCGAATGGCTCGATTCGAATTACGATAAGGATTTTTTCTTGTGGTTACACTATTTTGACCCCCATGTGCCATATAAACCACCGCTCGAATATCTTTCCGGCAGGCAGCCTCCTGCCGGTATGAGAACGAGTTTTGCCACGGAAGGTGCCAATCGCTCCGTGCGAGATGGCACTCTGAAGCTGAATCCTGAGCAGAGAGAATGGGTAAGGACTCTCTATGATTGTGAAGTCATTTATGTGGACAGGAATGTTGGAATGCTTCTGGACCACCTGAAGGAACTGAACTTATATGATGATACCCTTATTATATTAACCAGTGACCACGGTGAGGAGTTTTGGGAGCACGGCGGTATTGACCACGGCCACACGCTGTATAATGAGCTGTTATGGGTTCCTATGATTATCAAACTTCCGGCTCCTTACTTAAAAACCGCGGTCCCGCAAAAGGTTTCAAACGGGCAGATAGTACCGACAGTGTTTGAATTATGCGGGATTGACTATAAGCGGGATTATTTGTCGTATGATTCTTTAGTACCTGCCTGGTCAGCCTCATCGAAAGTGGATGCCGAAGTTCCGATAGTTTGTACCGGCTTGCTGTACTATGAAGAGAAAGAATCAGTGATTTTTGACGGATATAAGTATATTCATTCTTTATTTACAGGCCGGCAGGAATTTTATGATTTAACTGAAGACCCGGCCGAAAGGTTTAACATTGAGCACCTCTCTGAAACTAAGGTAGGTAATGCAAAGCAGATTCTGACTGAGAATGATAAGGAAACCCGGAGATTGAAGAAGATTTATTCTCTTGAAGGAGCCCAGAAGCAGGAAGTGGATGCAGATACGATGCGGCAATTAAAATCATTGGGGTATGTTCAATAAAGGCATTTTTCTTCGAAGGCTTGTGGTTTTATTACTCGCTGTAATATCTCTCATCGGTCATCATCCAGCGGTCTGCAAGAACGGAAAAGTCCGTCATATCCACCTGCTCGTCCGGCCACAAATCGGCATCGAGCCCCGTGCCTTGTTCGAGCCATTCTTCTGTCAGATAGCTTAAGTCATTATAATCGACAATATAATCCAGGTCGATATCTCCGCCCAGTGGCGGCAGCAATTCAAAAGCCATCGCGTAGGCACGGTTCGTTTTGGTAGTGCTGTTTTTAAGGACAATTTCGTATGTGCCGTCTTCCGGCAGGACAATATCCACCTTTTCAAGGTTGTCGAGCGTGTTGGTTTCTTCGTATAGACTGAGTTCTTCGGGTATTTTCACGATGCTTAGGTCAAGATTAAATTTGGGGGAAGATTCTTCACTGTAGTTCGATGATATCTTTCTAATCTTTCTATTCCATGTTACTGTCAGCACCAGTCGGTGATTTTTACTTCCGGTTATTTGGTAAGTGTCTTCCTGTCCTGCTGTAGTTATTGTCTCATATGCCCAGCCTTTTTCCGCTAAAATCGGTGTGTCTTTATATACCTTTCCTGCTGCAAGCAGCTCGTATGCCCGCAGGGCATCGATTCGCCCGTAGCCGCGCTCCGTATGCCATACATTGTTCGGTTCCGCCGGGTTGGTTGAGTAGCCCGACTTATCTAAAATATTCGGAAAGGTTGAATTGACAATCGCCGCCTTGATAACGTCGTTTTGTCCATCGTCCGGCTCACTTATCGTATCGTCGGCCAAACCCAAAAGAAGCGCCGCAACGCCGCCTGTATGAGGTGTAGCATAACTTGTTGCCCCGGCTGAAGATGTGTGTGTAGTCCAGGAGGTGTCGCTGTTGACGCTTGGCACCGTTTGGTTTTGCGAAGGAGCTGTCAGTTCGGGCTTAAGTCTGTCATCGAGGGTTGGTCCGGGGTTGCTACCGGAGCCGACTTTGCGGTAAACGTCCGGGTCGGTTACTATCAGTCCGCCTGTTGTTATGCCGTTATAGCAGTCGCCGAATACGGTTACCTCATTCTCAACGTTGCCGGCGGCGAGGGCGAAAAGCACATTATGCTCGTATGCGTAGTAATCATAAAGCATACTCCACTGGCTTTGTCCGTTAGGTGTTACTGTATCCGGGTCGAACTGAAAGCCGGTAACAATCACTCTACAGTTCTGATTCAGCACCAGCTCTTGCAGTGCGTTCTCTATATAATTGATGGTAATTTGTCCGTTATCTTTTAATACGCGAGCGCTATGAATGTTGCTGCCGGGTGCGGCGCCGATGTCATCGGGAAATCCCTGACCGCCTCTACTGGCGATGATTCCGCCCATCATAGTTTCGTGAAGGGTAATACTCACACCATCGCCGGAAAAGTCGTAACAAAATGCGTGGCTATCTCCGACAGGAAGGCCGTTAGAATCTTTCTCGTAAAAAGCCTCGTGTGTTTCCCGAATGTTGCCGCCTGCAATGAGTCCTATGTTTACATCTTCGCCGGTTTCACCGAGCAGCCATACATCCTGTGCATTTGAACCATCTGGGGCCGTAGATTCAGCCAGACCGTATACGGCACTGGTTAACAAGAGAAGCCAAAGGACAGCCCCCCACGCTGTTCTATATGGTGTAACGTTGCCTTTTAACAAATCACCCTAACTCCCTTATGGCAATCGATTTTCGATATATTATAACATATTGCCGTAACTTTTCATAGCAAAAAACCTGCTTTTTTGACCTTTCGATATCAATTTCTGTTTATTATCAGACTATAGTTTGAAAATCCCTCATTTTCTCTTCTTACTGAAATGATAAGTACCGATAAACGAAGTCTTTTTATCCGCTTGAGTTTGTTTAAGTCTTATTTTCTTGGTTTTGCCGAATTACATCTGTTTTTATGGCCAGGCAGAATAGATTTGTTGATTCGAATACCTTGGCATCCAGCCTGTATATTTTATCCAGCAGTGCATCTATGGGTCTTGCCCATCGCAAAAGACGCCGGCTGTTGATAATCAATCGGCTGAAGAATCCGCTGCCGTCAAAAACTGTTACGCTGAATCCGCATTGCTCCAGCATCGCTTTCAGTTTCTTTCGTTTGAAATGTTCGTGCCATGCCTTATCCGCCGAAATATCGCCAATCAGGCCGTCCGGATTTGATACGTAACGATACTCGTAATCTTCCCGTGAGTGTGAAAGGCAATAATACCAGCGGTGCAATCTTGGGAAACGGAACTTCAGGTTTCCTAAATCGAGGAATGAAAATAAATGTTGGCCCGGCAGCGTGACAATCAGTTTCCCATCCTGCCTGAGCACGCGATTTAACTCTGTTAGCAGCTCAGCCTGTCCGGTGATATGTTCAAGCACATCCAGGATTGTAATCGAGCCGAAGGTCTCCTCAGTAAACGGAAGGGGCACTGACTGGGTGATATGTATTATCTCCAGGTTTGGATGAAGCTCTCTGCTGGTCTCGACCGCCTGTCTTGATATGTCCACGCCGACTAATCGGTCGATGTTTTTCGCCTTTAGGGTATTCAGGAATTTGCCCTGATAGCAGCCGAAATCCAGATGTGCGTTCTGGTTTGCCGGAACATATTCCCACGCAAAGCCGTAACGGGTGTATCCATGCGGATTTTCCGGACTGAGCCTGGTATGCATATCAGCCTTTAATTCGTTTGTTTTGGCACTACACGCCAGATAATACCTGCCGGGACAAAGTCGTATCGCTCGAGCACAAAGGCCGGAGTATATCCTTTCGTGAGCGAGACTACATATATATTCCGATTCGCTAACAGATTTTCAATGGTTTCCTTATTAACTACAGGTGAATTTTTACTGCCGACGAAACCTGCTGTTATCTTTACGTCCGGACGTTTATTTTTAACTTCCTGTTCGTATAACAGTGGAAAGACAGTGGTGGAATCTGCCAGGATTATACTGTTTGGCTCCACGATACTTAATACCTCGTTTGCAAATCGCTTGGGCCCATCACATCCGGTTCGCCAGGGTTGCAGAAAGTATTTGTACTCGTCACGATATGGTATCTGTCGAGGTCTGCCCTGAATCCCGAGTTTACCGGCAATTTTCGGAACGGTAAGATACACTGGTATTGGTAATAGTGTACATACTACAACAAGGTAAGCAATTATCTTGCGATTCGGCCGTCTTACAAACATCTCAAACCCCGCACCTATTAGCAGTGAAACCAGGCAGTAAAAAGGAATGAAAAAGGCATATCTGTCGACAATTGTGTAGCGAAAAGCAAACACAAAGAACAGCAGAGTCAATATCCTGACGATATTTGCAAAGGCCCTGTTTGGCGATAGTCTGTGAAGACTGTAGGCTCCGATGAAAAAAAGAAGAACATTAGGAGTTGGAAAGTTAAGCAGTATCCACATTATGTTTTCTTTGACGATTTTTGCCGAGATGGTTGTGTTTAGAACTAATGTTCGGTATTTATCTGCGAATATTGCCGAGCTAAGTGTACCGCCCAGGTCTCCTGTTTGAGCGATGTTTTTAATAATCAGGTATTCGAAAGGCATCGCCCCCGCAATCCAGAACAAAATAATGATTCCAAGTTGTCTTAATCTAATCTCTCTTTTTACTAATAGCACAACCAGAAAAGTCCCGTAACAGGCCAGACCAATAACTCCCAGCATATGGTCTGCTATGGCCAGGCCGTTGAACAGTCCTAACAGATACAGATATTTTGGTGATTTAGTTTTGCTGTATAGAACAACTGCCACCAGCTCCAGCAGTAAAAATACCGTGTAAAGATTATAAGTCTCTGGAATTGTCGCGTGTCGCCAGAAGGTATGAGATAGCGCCAAACTCACTGCACCTATAAGTGCAGAAAACATGCTGCCCAGCCACAGTCGAAGAAGCAGGAATAAGTTCGCTACCGCCACCGCTCCTGCCAGAGCGGAAACCAGATTGACCCTGTACCCGAATTGGCCTATCGGGATGTACTTGGCGCCAATCGCGATTATATAAAACAGTGGATGCGACATAGCCAGCCCTCGGCTGCCCATTATGTCGTTGTGCCAGACCCGATACTGTATCATACCGCTGTCCTGCCATACCGAACCGGGTGCGCAGGTAGCTATGTAAAGTAGTAGCGCGCTTAAAAGGACGATAATATACCCCCGAACAACTCCACCCCCAATCTTGATAGCCTCTCTTTGATTCTGTTTTTCCATTTGCCTGTTTTTCTCTCAGGCCGAATAAAGGATAACTATTCCCACCGCCGCTACAACCACGGCCGCTATTCGAAGAAATACTTCCGATTTTTCCAGCCACCAGTTTATCATTGTCTTCAATCTATCAAGTTTCATTGTCAACATTACAATTCCTGAAATTAACAACAACAGTCCCAAAACTATTATTACCCAGATGATTCGGCACTGTGAAGCGGCAAGCAAAAAAATAATGCTCAGCGCGATTCTTAAACTCGCGGCTATGTATACTCGTTTGCCCCGGCTGATAAATTCCGCCAACTTTTTCAGGAATTCGGGCTTGAGTAGAAACAGTATTCCTTCCAGAACAATTAGTAGGCCGATTATTTTGATTAGTATTTGCATAGTAAAACCCTTTCGAATTTGTTTCCTTAACGCCTCTTTAACTATCCCTGCTCTGGTGCGCTATTGCTCTATCGGTTCCACTAAGTCGATATCTATCTCAAGACTCGTTGCCTGCCCTAACATATCTATTTGCAGCACTAATCGAGTATCGTAGTGTGTGGTCACTATTATCCCCTGCAAATCCGCCAGAGGGCCGCCTATGACCCGGCAGTGCTGTCCCGCCTTGAGGTATTTATGCGGCCTTAAGAGAACTCCTGCGCTTATCGCCTGCTCAATCTGGGAAAGCTCGTCAACTAATTTATCCTGGTCTCTAACCTCCAGCACGTGCGCCACACGGTTCGTTCGCAGCACTTCGAGCCGGTCCCTTTCATCTCCGCAAAAGAAAAGATAACCGCTGAATAAGGGCAGCAGGGACCGCACCGTTCTGCCCCGCGTGCGCCGTACTTTCCAGTTCATAGGAAGAAAATAGCTTATATTCTTATTCAAATTATCCCACGCCAGCGCCTTCTCGTTTCGGCTCCGCGTATGCGCCACCCACCACCTGCCTGTAAAATCGGTAATAGCCTTTTCTGCGGGCCAGCTGATAGGAGGATTTTCACTCTCTTTAAGCATATTTAATCTTCTAAATAATACAAAATCGTATTGCTGATTTCCAGCTATTGATAGAAGCTTCCTATTTGCTCAGCAACATATTCAATTTGGCTTTCTGTCAGTTCGGGGTAGATGGGAATAGAAATTACTTCTTTGGACAGCTTCTCACTTACGGGAAAATCCCCCTCGCTGTAACCGAGAAAACTGAAACACTTCTGCAGATGTAGCGGAACCGGGTAGTAAATCATCGAGCCTACTCCGTGCTCCTTCAAATACTTCTGCAAATCGTCTCTGCGCGGCGCACGGATTGTGTACTGATGATATGTGCTGGCGTTGTTTGCTTCTATCTTTGGCGTCTTTACCGGCAAATTCGCCAGCAGCTTATCATAAAGCGCCGCGTAACCTCTTCGCTTCTCGTTCCATTGATTGAGATATTTGAGTTTTACCGTTAAAACCGCTCCCTGGATTCCATCGAGACGGAAGTTGCCTCCGATTGTTTCGTAAGAATACCGCGTATTCTGTCCGTGGTTACGAAGGGTCTTGATTTTTTCTGCTGTTGCTTTACTGTTTGTAGTTACCAGGCCGCCGTCACCAAATGCGTTAAGGTTTTTCGTCGGGTAAAAGGAAAAACAGCCGCAGTCGCCGAAATTGCCGCTTTTGAGTCCGTCCTGTGTAGCTCCTATTGCCTGTGCCGCATCTTCGATAACAGCAAGCCCGTGTTTTTGGCCGATTTTCGTGATAGGCTCCATTTGGGCAAGCTGGCCGTATAAATGCACAGGTATGATGGCCCTGGTCTTTTCGTTTATTTTTTCTTCGATAAGACTGGCGTTAATGTTGTAAGACTCAGCTGATACATCCACAAAGACCGGCTTTGCTCCTAACCTGGCGATAGCACCGGCCGTTGAGAAGAAGGTGAAAGGCGTGGTTATAACCTCATCTCCTGGTTTTATCTCTAATGCCATTAGGCAAACGAGCAGGGCGTCTGAGCCGCTTGAAACGCCGATTGCAAACTTACTATTGCAGTAGGATGCGATTTTTTCCTCGAATTGGGCAACCGCCGGCCCGAGACAGAACATCTGGCTTTCACATACCTCGGTTATGGCCTGTATAATTTCATCCTTAATGGTTGCATATTGAGCCTTCAAATCTAAAAAGGGAACTTCCATTAATCAACCTTCCAACAAATGTTATTCGCATTCGTTCTGCGAGATACGAATTATGCCTTTACAATCTTTCTTCTGCCGCTGCGTACTTTTGCAGTAGCATTTCGCGTGTCGACCACAAGTTGCGAGTTCCTGACTATCCAGTCATAATCATAGCTGCTGTGGTCCGTTGAAATCACAGCGGCGTCGTAATTCGAGAGCATTTTTGCCGAAAGTCTTTTACTTCGCATTTGTAGATTGTGCTCTCGCTGCCTGTGAGTCCGATTGATATAAGGGTCGTTGTAATCGACTTTGGCACCTCTTTCCTTTAGCAATTCTATCAGTTCAATCGAAGGCGACTCGCGAACGTCGTCAATATCTTTCTTGTATGCCAGTCCCAGGATAAGCACTCTTGAGTCTTTAAGGCTTTTACCGTGTTGATTCAGTGCCTCCATTGTTTTTAAGACCACATAATGTGGCATTTGCGTATTTATTTCTCCTGCCAGCTCGATAAAGCGGGTCGGCATATTATACTGACGCGCTTTCCACGTCAGGTAAAACGGGTCGATCGGTATGCAGTGGCCGCCCAGGCCCGGGCCGGGATAAAAAGGCTGATAGCCGAATGGCTTCGTGCTTGCCGCCCCGATTACCTCCCAGACGTCGATGCCCATTTTGTCGAACAGCATCTTCAGCTCATTGACCATTGCTATATTCACACAACGGTAAACGTTCTCGACTATCTTGGCCGCCTCCGCTGCTTCACAGCTTGAGACGGCAACTACATCTACAATCACCGCCTTATAGAGAGCGCAGGCCCTGTTTAGACATTTATTCGTAAATCCTCCAACTATCTTCGGAATGCTTTTGGTTCTGTATTCCTTATTGCCCGGGTCCTCGCGCTCCGGCGAATACGCCACGTGAAAATCCTTACCCGCTTTTAAACCGCTTTGTTCCAGAATCGGAACCATCACTTCCCGCGTCGTACCGGGATAGCTCGTGCTTTCCAGAACCACTAATTGTCCCTTGCGAAGATGTTTGGCGATTATCTCGCAGCTTTTGACGACAAACTGCATATCCGGCTCACGGTGTTTTGTCAGCGGTGTCGGCACACAGATAAGTACGGCATCGACCTTCTTCACTTCTCCCATCTGTTTGGTTGCCCTGAACAGGCCTTTCTTTAAGAGTGTTTTTATCTCTGAAGCCGGGACTCCTTTTATAATGCTTCGGCCGGTGTTCAGGGCCCGCACCTTTGCTTCATCAATATCAAAGCCCACAACCCTGATACCTGTACCGGCAAATTCCCTGGCCAGTGGTAAACCCACATAACCCAGCCCCAGGATACCTACTGTTACTTTTTTGTCTCTGATTCTTTCATCCCATTTATTCACTGGTTATACCCTAAAAAACTTAACACTCTCTTTGTTACAAAGCCGTTGTAAAGTTAATTCAGTTGGGTGGCAGCCTCATCCCTGAGGGATGGGGAATGCCAATTATTTTTTGTTTGTCCGATAATTCCTTCTCTCATTATTTATTTCCCTTCAGGTTTTATAAGCTTCATTTGTAAGCAATAATTTTTGAAAAATGACCCTCGATAATGGCCGATTATTAAATCAAAGCCAATCCGGCTGTTTAGTTTAAGTATTTAGGTTGAATTGTCAACATATATGCCCGGAGCCTTTCGGCTGTTTGCCGCGTTGACTAAGGGCTGTTTTTACTGGAAAAATTTGCTTAAGTGTGTTAAACTTGCAGTTTCGTTAATGTTTTTTATTGCTTGGGAAACAGTATGACTAGGCGAAGCTCTCGGCCAACCGAAAATCTCAATGTCCTTTTCACCTGCATCGGCAGGCGGGTCTCGTTGTTGAAGTGCTTTCGCAAAGCGGCAAAGCAAATCAGAGTCAATGCAACGTTTATAGGTTCAGACCTCAGCCGGCTCACCTCGGCCTTGAATCTATGCGATAAAGCTTTTCTCGTAAAGCCGACTCAGCATCGTGATTACATCAAAGACCTGCTCCGAATCGTAAGCGCAAATTGTGTTGATTTGCTTATCCCTACCGTCGATTTGGACCTGAAGGCCCTCGCACAAAACAAACAGAAATTTGCCAACCACGGCTGCTACGTCTTGGTTTCGAGCCCCGATGTTATTGAAATCTGTCAGGATAAGAGAAAGACCTTTCGCTTTCTTCTCAAAAACGGTTTTGATACCCCACTGACTATGGGGCTTCGTAACGCTATGACCGACAAAAAGCTGAACTTCCCGTGTTTTCTCAAACCCTGGGATGGCTCTGCCAGCAGGGGTAATGCCGTGGTTAAAAATCGAAAAGACCTGCAGTTTTACTCGAAAAAAGTTCCCAACTGCATCGTCCAGGAATTCATCTGTGGTACGGAATATACCTGTGATGTCTTTGTTGACTTCGAGATGAGAGCCCGATGCGTTGTTCCCAGAAAACGAATCGAGGTACGAGGTGGAGAGGTTAGCAAGGGACAGGTTGTAAAAAATCCCCGTATTATGGCGCAGGCTGCGAAGCTCGTTGAGTTGCTTGGTGCCGGTCCCGGCGTCATAACTTTGCAATTGTTTGTTGATAGACGACGAAAAATTAAATTCATAGAAATAAATCCGAGGTTCGGCGGGGGTGTGCCGCTTTCAATAAAAGCGGGTGCAAACTTCCCGAAGTGGATTCTTCAGCAGTTACTTGGCAGGAAAACGAATATCGAGTTTGATGGCTTTACTGATGGCTTGCTTATGCTGCGTTACGATGGTGAAGTCTGGATTAGAGACTCTAAGTAATTAGGATGAAGCAATGTTTTTTGAAAAGCTGATAGGCCCGAACCGACCGATAAGCTGGGTATTGCACTTCTGGCCTGTCCTGGTTACCTCCTTTATTTGTACTCTTGCAGCTACCTACCTGTGCAAGATGATTGCTGTGAAGTTCGGAATTGTTGACAAACCTGACGAACTGGTCAAGACTCACAAGGAGCCTATCGCATATCTCGGCGGCGTCGGTATGCTCATAGGCTTCACAGTGGGCCTTCTGGTCGGAATCTATTCTTTCTGTCAGGGGCTGCATTTCCCTTTTATTTTCAGGTTATTGTTAGGTGTATTGGCGGGCGCGGCAATCGCCTGTTTCATTGGTTTGATGGATGATATTTTTGATATGAAGCCTCTCTATAAAATTGCCGGCCAGACTATCGCTGCGCTTGTGCTTCTTTTCGTAGGTATCAAGCCTTCACTTTATGCAATTACAGCATTATTTGGCCTCAATATGTCTGCCACTCTTGAGACCGCTTTGGGAATTCCCATTGTGATATTCTTTGTCCTTGGAGCGACCAATTCCTTGAATCTCTTGGATGGACTTGACGGCCTGTGTGCGGGTGTTACCGCTATTATCACCGTCACGATGTTGCTGCTTGCTGTTCATCTGGCGACCTGGGGCTTCAGTGATATCGGCGACCCCGTCAGGATTATTATTTGTCTGGCGCTCGTCGGCGGCGTCTGTGGTTTTTTGCCTTTCAATCGCTATCCTGCGAAAATCTTTATGGGAGATGCCGGTAGTATGCTTCTTGGTTTTACCGTTGCCGCTTTGATGATTCTTTTTGCCGAAAAAACGCCTAGGTGGTGGATGGCTTCGATAGTTGTTTTTGGGCTGCCGATTCTCGACACCGCCGTGGCACTTGTCAGAAGATTTCTGAATAAAAGGTCGCTCTTTGTCTCCGACCGCGGCCATATTTACGACCAGATGATAGATAGAGGCATTCAGCTTAAAAGAACGGTGGCCATCTCATATTTGCTCGCTGGACTATATGCCGCAATAGGTCTTGTTATGAGCCAGATAAGAACGAGATATGCCGCTGTTGTGTATTTTCTCGTTTTCTTTATCTCGGCCGTTGTCGTTTGGAAAAAAGGCTTTCTGAAAATGGAAGGCCTCCGCGGTGCAATCCGAAATCCAAATCCGGCTGGCTAAGGGTTTATCCCGGTGGTTCCCATTAGCAATGTTATTATTTGACAATCTGAATATCTCGCCCAACTGAACATTGTCCGGCCGGTTTTGTTGACGAATTGCCGGCTCCCCGTATAATAGGACAGCAGCCGTTATTATTCTGAATGTTTGAAATTATGAATGCTTTAGTTCTGGATAATGTAAGTAAATCCTTTGGCGAACTGCGTGCTGTTGACAGCTTAAGTGTGCAGGTTCCCACTGCAAGCGTGTACGGTTTTCTTGGGCCCAACGGCGCCGGAAAGACCACGACCCTTCGAATGATTATAAGTATTATTAAACCTGATAGCGGCGGCATCAGCATATTTGGGAATGGTTCGATTGAGCAGGTCAGGGCTCGGATTGGCTATATGCCTGAGGAACGCGGCCTTTATCGCAAGATGACGGCCAGGAAAATTTTGGCATATTTTGGCGCAATCAAGGGCCTGACCGTTGACCAGATTGCCCAACAGGTGCCGAAGTGGCTGGATCGTGTTGAGCTTGGCGATTGGGCCGACAAAAAGGTCGAAGAGCTCTCAAGAGGAATGCATCAAAAGCTGCAATTCGCGGTTACGGTAATAAACGAGCCCGAGCTTTTGATTCTTGATGAGCCGTTCTCAGGGCTCGACCCTTTGAATCAGGAATTACTCAAAAGCATCATTGACCGGATGCGCGACGAGGGAAAAACCGTTATCTTTTCCACCCACGTGATGCACGAGGCTGAGAAGCTTTGTGATTCCATTCTCCTGATAAACAAGGGCAAAGTTATCCTTGATGGCGAGTTGAACCGGATTCGCTCGCAGCAAAGCTCCGATGTGGTCAGTGTCGAGCTTGAAGGTGATACAACTTTTATAGAGACACTTCCAATGGTAACAAAAGTTCAATTGCACGGAAGCAGGCTGGAGATAAACCTTTCGAGGGATAGCGAATCCCAGCAGTTACTGAAGGCTCTGGTGGACCGGGTGCGCGTACGGGCCTTTGAGATAAAAGTGCCTTCACTGCATGAAATCTTTGTGAATCTGGTTGGAGCGAGCAATGTCGAAGATTCTTAAAATTGCTCAGCGCGAATATGTTGAAACCGTCAAAACCAAGACGTTTCTTATTGGCTTGTTGTTGGCACCGGCCATAACCGTCGGCATAATCTTCTTTGCACACTTGGTCTCGCGCAGTGAAGGCGGCCCGCGTCCTCCTGTTAAAGTCGCTGTAACCGACCTCTCGACTGAACTCTCAGGTCAGATAGAAAGGGGTTTTGAAAAACACAATGACTCACACCCGAATCGACAAATTCTGTTTCAGGCATTGGAGGATAGCCAAAACCAGGCAGCGGTACAGGAGCGGGGCAAAGCCGGCGTGCGTTCAGGTAAAATAGATGCGTATGTTGTTATTGATAAGGACATTCTCGATGGGCCCGGCAAGGTGTATTTTTATACACACAAGCCAAAGCCGGCTAATCTTGATGCGTTCTGGACCCTCGAGAGGATTATCAACGGTCTTGTCGTAGACCAGCGATGCAGGTTAAAAAACCTCTCACCGGAATTGCTCGCTGAGATTCGTAGTGTACCAATCGAACGTGTTGAAATCGGCTCCGGCAAAGACGAGCAGCGATTGCAAAGCCAGACCGAGAGGATGACAGGGATGATGGTTCCATTTTTCTTTATGTTCTTGATATATATGGGAATTATGGGTATCGGTCAGCAAATGCTGAGCAGTGTAATCGAGGAGAAAAATTCCAGGATTATTGAAATGCTGCTCTCAGCCGTAACGCCCTTCCAACTTATGGCTGGTAAGATTCTCGGATTGGCTGGAATCGGTTTGACCGTTGTAAGTTTGTGGGCTGTCACGGCCTATGGCGCCGCTCTCTGGCAGGGCCTCGGTATAGAAATTACCGGCGGGTTGCTGTTTTATTTTCTTCTTTATTACGTACTTGGTTTCTTATTATTTAGTTCGATACTGGCCGGAGTAGGCTCGGTTTGTAACACTCTAAAAGAAAGTCAAAATCTGATGATGCCCATTGTGTTGGTCTTTGTAGTTCCGCTGATATCCTGGTATCAACTCGTTCAAAGTCCCAATGGGCTTTTTGCAAGAGTGCTCTCGTTCATACCGCCCGTAACACCGTTGGTTATGATTCTGCGGATTTCCGCCGGTTCTGGTGTTTGGGGCCTTGAGATTCTCGCCTCGATAGTATTATTGCTCGCAGCGTTACTTGTAACAATGTGGCTGGCGGCCAGGATTTTTCGAACCGGAATCTTAATGTATGGAAAACGCCCCTCTATTCGTGAAATCTTCCGCTGGTTAAGGCAGAGTTAAATCCTTCTATTCCCTGCCGGACCGCCCATTACAAACTATAAACTAACTACAAGATATTCCGTATCTGCGTCAAACTTCATAACCCCACCGAATTCCGCCGGGATAAGTATTGTATCACCTTTGTTAAATTCTACCTTTCCACTCTCAGCCCCGATTATTGCCCCTTGCCCTGTAAGAATTATTAACACCCTCATTGTGCCTTGCGAAAGGTTTACCTTGCTGTTTTTCTCTTGCTGCTGTTTATCGACCTTGAAATACTTGCACTCAACTAATCTGCCCGTCGTTGTTACCGGAGTCTCATCTTCTAAAATCTCGAAATGAATACTTTCTAAGGCTTCTTTGATATGAAGTGGCCGACTCTGGCCCTTATCGTCCACTCTGTTCCAGTCGAAAACCCGGAACGTTGTGTCCGATGGCGTTTGTATTTCAGCCGCCAAAATTCCCGGCCCCATACTATGTACAGTTCCCGCCGGTAAAAAATGACACTCCCCGGCCCTCACCTCTACCTTGGCTAATAGCTCCGCAACCGTGCCGTTATTTATCGCCTCGGCAAATGCGTCCTTAGTTGTTCCTTTTTTCAATCCTTTGTAGATTATAGCGCCCGGCTCGGCGCTTATAATGTACCAGCACTCGGTTTTCAAATCGCCTTTGCCAAGTCTCTTGCAGGCTTCAGCGTCCGGGTGCACCTGAACGCTTAAAATGTCCTGCGCATCGAGAAATTTAATCAGCAGCGGGAACGGCCCCACGTAATCATCCCGTCCCATTATCTCTTTACCATATCTACTCAGTGCCTCTGCAAGCGTCTGGCCTGTTAATGGGCCGTTTTTGATTACAGACTTTGCCTCCGGCAGGTCGGCCAGCTCCCAGCTCTCGGCCGTGCATTTATCCTCAGGCGTTTGCTTGCCGAGAACTTCGCGCAGCTTATGCCCGCCCCATATATAATGCCTGAATATCGGCTCAAATTTAAGAGGATACATTTTCATAATTGATTCTTCTCGGCTTTGACGAAAAGAAGCGGAAAAACTATATCACTGATACAGCACGGCAGCCAAACCGCAATAAATAAAAATATGAGCATTACTAAAGCCGTCGTAAAAGGTATATTACCCTTTGCGGCCATAAGAATATGGAAGGAAGATGCCCACGTGCTCAGCAGAACATGCCCGGCATGTGGAAATTTTGTCTTGGGCCGAAGATACGCAATCAGCACGCCCAATATCGCCGCCGGTATGACGATATGCCAGCCTTCGATAAAACCTATGTGAGCCGAATGAGCAAAACCTTCACCCTCATGAGCATGAATGTGCATATCCAATAAAACTTCTCCTGCATAGGGTATTAATGAATCGCTGACCGTGGCAATACCTATCGAACCGAAAAAGCCGACAAGCAGTACCGGCAGGAAACTCGCCTTTTTGTTGTGTAGTTCGAACATCGAGGCGGTTACTATAGCGCTTAATATCACGTGCCCCGGGTGGAACACGTAAAACAGCCTGTAACTCGTCGACTCACTGATGTTTTTAAACACAAGCATTAGAGCGATACCGGTAAATGCGCCGAAGAAAGTGAACGGCGCATGCGCTTTAAGTTCTGTCGCGATGTGACCCATTTTTTCTTTTAACATTGCTTAAGCCTGCCATTCCTTAACACTTTATTATATAGCCGTAAAGCGTCCGTGAATTATAGCCGAATCTAATTCATTTGCAACTGATGCTTGATTGAGGCCCGCTGAAGGCATAAAATGACGTTTAAGTGTGAAACGTTATTATGGCCCGATTAAAGATAATCCAATCGAAAGCTGAGCTCGCGGATATCCCCAGAGCCCTTGCGCTCAGCGTCGGCAATTTCGACGGCGTCCATCTTGGCCACCAGCAAATCCTCGCTGCCAGCCGCGATATCGTCGAAAGCCGCGATCTGCCCGGGCTGGCCGTAATGGCCTTTGAGCCCCACCCATTCGCCGTTCTGCATCCCGAGAGTTTCCCCGGCCTGCTTACACCTCTGCCGCTAAAATCCCACCTCCTCGAGCAAAATGGAGCCGATTACCTCATCATACTAAAGGATAGCTATGAGCTTCTCAATCTCTCGCCGGCTGATTTCATTGACCGCTTCCTGATGAAAAATATCAGCCCTTCTGTCATTGTCGAAGGCGTCAATTTTAATTTCGGCTACGGAAGAAGCGGTAATATAGATACTCTCAAAGACCTCAGCGCTCAATTCGGTTTTGAGTTGGTTGTCGTTCCACCTCGCCAAATCGAGCTGACCGCTGGCCGTCCGACGATGCTCTCCAGTTCACTGATTCGCGAGTTGCTTGCATCCGGCCGCGTCGAGGATTCCGCAAAGGCCCTCGGCAGATTCTACCGCTTGATTGGAGCTGTTGTCCCCGGCCGGGGAAAGGGTGCCCACCTGGGCTTCCCCACCGCCAATATTGAACCTGAAAGCCAGATTATTCCCGCTGAGGGTGTTTACGCAGGATTTGTGGAAATCGCTGATACTCACGATGCCGTCTGCAGGTTGGATGATAAAATCCCCGCCATCTTCAGTATCGGCAGGGCAAAGACCTTTGTGACCGAGCAGCATCTACTGACCGAGGCGCATATATTGACCGAAAAAGTCCCTGGCCTTCTGGGCAAATGGCTTGCTATGGACTTTGTCGCAAAAATCCGAAACCAGCAAAGATTTGAAAACGAGCAGGCCCTTTCCACGCAAATCGCAAAAGACTGCCAAACGGCAACGGAAATATTAGCCACAGAGAAACAGAGACAAGCAGATAAAGAACTATAGCAAAAAGGATTAGGATGCAGCGTTCCGAGATTTTTCAAAAGGTTGAAAGTTTGATAGGCGAGCAAACAATTCTTAAGCCTTGGGAATCGAAAATTGCGGATGAGATATTTGAGGCAACCGAGGAATCTCGTGAAAAGCTTTACCGATTCGTGCCCTGGAAAAATGAAACTGTGCAAGACGTAAAAGACTTTATTACACGTTCGATTAAGCAGCGAAGAGAGGGAACATCGCTTGACCTGTCAATACACGAAAGGAGTAGACAGCGCTTTGTTGGGGGAATTGCCGTACGTAAATTCGACCCTTTTACACCTCTGTGTGAGGTAGGTTATTGGATACGCTCATCAATGCATGGGCGAGGTTATGCGACCGATGCACTTTTGACGCTTTTGCAGTTCTGCCGTGATAAGTTGGAGTTGGTTCGTGTGGATGCCCGTGCAGCAGTGGAAAATATTGCGAGTCAGCGGGTATTGATAAAATGTGGTTTCAGGGAGGATGGTTTCAAGGAAAAGGCGATGCTGTGTCATGGCGTTTGGCAGGACATGAAACTATTTGGGAAAATACTGACATAGCCGACTCATAAAAATAATAAATAAAAAAAGGCCGGAGATTAAATATTTGATGAATAAAGCCGAGCTCAATCGATTAACAACAAAATAATTATACGTTGTTGATTATTCACGGCTGTTCATATACTATTTTGTCTCGTATATAAGAAGCATTCAGGAGCTGCTGTGGTAAGCGATACTGACTTTCAAAAAGCGGTTGAATTGATTGATAAATCCTCCAATGTCCTGCTCACCACCCACACACGTCCCGATGGTGATGCCTGTGGTTGTGTAGCGACGCTCTCTGAGGTATTGACCGCACTTGGCAAGAAGCCGAATCCGATACTACTCTCGCCTTTACCGCAGTGGTATAGCTTCTTATTTGACCGCAAACCGCTTGTCCTCGGCGATGATTTAGCACCTGAGCAGCTAAAAAAAGCCCCATTTGCTGACTGCGATTTGGTTATTATCCTTGATACCAACTGCTACAGTCAGTTGCCCGGCCTTGAGGATTTCCTGCAGCAGAATCGAAAAACTGTTCTTGTAATTGACCATCACGTAACCACCGATGGCCTGGGTCACATCGAGCTGATAGACTCCGCTGCTGCTGCGGCGGGCCAAATCGTACTTCAACTGTTAAACTTTGCCCATTGGCCCATAACCGAAAGAATAGCGAACTATCTCTTTCTGGCCATCGCTACAGACACCGGCTGGTTTCAGTTTGGCAACACTGACAGCCGTGCCCTCCGCGATTCAGCCGATTTGATTGACGCCGGTGCCGATGCAATCGAACTTCATCAAAGGATTTATCAGAATTATTCGACTGCTCGCTTCAGGCTTATGGTGATTACGCTTAGCCGGCTGCAGCTTCACTTCAGCGACCGCTTTGCAACGCAGTATTTGTTGAATAAGGATTTCGATGAAACCGGTGCCAAGCGCCCCGACACCGAGAATTTCATTGACGAATGTCGCCGAATAAATTCCATCGAGGCTGCTGCCTTATTTGTAGAGTTACCTGACGGCCGTTTCAAGGTTTCCCTGCGCAGTGCAGGCCCGGTTGATGTCCGCGAAATCGCCCAGAAATTCGGCGGCGGAGGCCATAAAAAAGCCGCCGGGACTTATCTACCAGGCCCGCTCGAGAGTGCTTTAAACACTATAAAAGATGAAATTTCCCGGCAGATGTAAAAAGCTACTGACAATTACTCAGCCAATGATACAGCACCGCCTTCAAATCCGTCAGATTGGCAGCGCCCTCTCCTGTAATATCACCTTCTAATCCGGGCCCGACAGCCAGCCAATCACCCGCCAGCAGCGCATAGTCTTTGAAGTCGATTTTACCGTCGGCATATATATCGACCTCGTTGCACTCATAGCACGCCCGGAGCCATTGCTCACAAAAAGCATTCAGGTCCCGCCCGTTGATTATATTATCATCAACTAAATCCGTATTCAGGGGATTCAGCTCTTCAAGCCATTCCTCGGCGAGAATGCAGTAATCCTCGAAATCGACAAACCAGTCGTCCGTAAAATCGGCGCAGGGTATTACCGGGCCGACTTCACCGAAGATACCATAGCCTGAGCCGTCCTGCCCGTCGCTTTGCCAGACAACCACAAATTCGCCGCTTTGTTTCATTGCTATTGCTGGATACATCTGGTCGCCCGGGATGTAGGTATTAATTTGAAACTCATCTCCGTGGGCATCAACCCGGAACTCTGCACCGAGCGGCTCGCCTTTACTGTCGAATTTTTGCCCGAATACTCCCCATCCCTCGCCGTCCTGGGACTGGCTTTGCCATACTACAAGTAAATGCCCATCGTCGTTTAGCGAAATAGCCGGCCATCTTTGTGCACCGCTGCGGTAGCTGTTTACTATGAATTGTTCGCTAAGACTTATACCCGTGCTGTGGTATCTTCTGGCGTAAATATCATCATTTAGATAGCTGTTTGGGTCGCCGTCCCACGCGATAAAAAAATTGCCGACGCCGTCTATCCCAACCGCCGGTCTTGTCAGCGACGTGAATCCTGTCGTGCTTACCTGGAAGCCAAGGCCTTTTGCGCTCCCATCTGAATAATATCGCCGAACCATAACGTTGTTCAAAGCGCTCTCTCGCACCCAAGCAACCACAAATTCCCCACTCTCGTCAATGCCCACGTCGGGATATCGGCAGCTCAGTGTTTGGCTGATTTCAAACTCCGCACCCGCAGGCTGGCCGTCGGCCGTATAACGTCTGCCGTAGATGGACCGATGGTCCGGCACGTTTGCATCCGGCATATTTTCCCATACGATGACACTCATCCCCGCTTCGTTCATTGCGATTCTTGACTCCATTTGTCTGCCGGCCGTTGTTGTGTTAATCATAAATTCCGCACCCACGGGCACACAATTGCTGTCGAATCTCTGCCCGTATACTTTTTCTTCATTTTCTTCCGGCCCATCCCAGACGACCGTGAAGTTCCCTTCTGCGTCCATTGCCACCGCCGGCCGTCTTTGGTTATTGTTTGTTGTTGTGTTGATTTGAAACTCGCTGCCGAGTGGCTGACCGTCAGGCCCGAACTGCCGGCCGAAAATACCCCCGGAATCGCCGTCCTGCCGGTAACTATACCAGACGACCACAAAATCTCCACTTGGGTGCATCGCTATATCAGCTTCTTTTTGGTCATTGGCTGTGTGCGTATTAACCTGGAATTCTCCCCGGTAGGCCAAAATACCCACGAGAACAATTATCCCGGCCGCCAACCACTTCCCACCACGAAGACTCTCCATTATTAAATCCCCATTATTACAATAATTTTAGGACCGAGAATCTCTTGTGACAAGTAAAAAGCTGAATACAACCTTGAGAATTATGCATCGATGGGGGTTTCTTTTTGTGCGAGGATTAATTTCACTGCAATACAGTTTTTTTACTAATTCACTACTTCCTGTCAACCTGGTTGATCTGGAGCAGTTTACGTTGTGCGATGGGATTATTGGGGTCCAGCCTGAGAACTTGGCGATATTGCGATGCAGACTGTTCGATTTTGCCCTGCATAAGCAGCACGCCGGCAAGGGCCGTATGATACTCAACCTTTTCGGGACTCTGTTCAACAAGCTTGATAAATTGGTCGTGCGCTTTGTCTATTTTTTTTGTCTGTACGTAAATCACCCCCAGATTAAATCTTGCATCCTTGTCTTCGGGGTGCGTTTCCAGAATCTTGACAAAGAGTTTAGCGGCCTCCTCGAGCCGGCCCAGCCGAAACAGTACACTAACTAATCGTTTTGCCACGTCACTTTTATCATGCTCTTTGGAGCAGGCCATAGCTTTTTCGAGGTTAGCTGCCGCGCTTTGTAAATCACCAAGCATAAACTGGGTTGTTCCAAGACCCGTGTAAGCATCGGCAAAGTACCCAGAAAGCTGTACCGCGCGCGAGTAATGCACTATCGCCTGGTTGAATTGCTGCTTTATATATAGAGCATTTGCAAGGTTGTAGTGTGTTACTGCGGCATCAGGCGCAATTTCCAGGGCCCGCTGATAGTGTCTAATGGCTGTGTCATAATCGGCTTCTTTGGCCAGCAGCATACCCAGCGCAATGTGCGCATTTGGGTAGTCGTCATTCACAGCCAGGGCTTTTTCATAGAGTACTTTTGCCCGGCTATCATCTCCTCTCTCGGAGGAAGTCCAGCCTGCACAGTAATAGACCTCAGCCTCAAGGTCCAGCCCCTCAGGCACAAAAGGTCCGGGTATACTCGAAACCAGCGCCATCAAAACCATACACAAGAGCATTGCCGCTGATGACCGCCATTGCAGCCGCTTCAGTGAATCAGCCACGGTGAACAGGCCTGCACCGGCCATGATTGCCATCGGCACAATCAACGGCATACGATAACGCGACTCAATATGCGCAAGGATAATCGTAGGCGCATAAAGTAAAAGAAACAGCGGTATCACCGGCCAAGCCTGCCGCCATTTCCAAAGCAATCCCACGGCGGCGAGCGGCAGCAATATAACGAACGGAAAACCGAACGGACCGGCCTTCCATATAAGCGCTGCCAGCAGCGGTGAGAACCGGCGAAACAGGTACACATCAACATTGCCCGGCATCTCGCGCGAGCTGAGCAGATGCATTGTTTTATTCCTCAGTCCGGCCAAAAACCGCTTGGGCTTGCTGCGAATGTTTTCGAACGCGGCATTATAGAAGTACTTTTGACTGGCCCACATATCGTTTTCGACGTCGTGTTGACTCGGCAGGTCGATGATTTTTTTCCAGGATATGCCGGGCCGGACCGTGGCCGCGTCGAAATCCGGGTGGTTGCCTATATACATATTCAGCCCGCCCGATGCCGGTAGAAAACCGAACTTGCCCGTCACCTCCGTGTTCACGGCCGAGACCGGCAGCACAATAGCGCAAAAACCAAAGACCGCCGGCATAATTGTAAGAAGCGCTCTGCTTCGCCTGCTTTCTTCTCGCAGCAGGCTCCAGATAAGCCACACAGAAGCCGCCGCCAGGAACGGCAGAAAGTTCGGCCGGGTTATGACGCACAGGCCGCCGCACAAACCAAAGGCCGCAAACCAAATCGGCGTTTTTCGTCTGCGGACTTCCAGCAGCACAAGCATAATAACCACGGTCCAGAATGTTACCCAGCCTGCAGGAATCAAATCCACTTCGTGAAAGATGAGTGGGCCGTAGAACGCCATCATCAGGCCCGCCGCCACTGCGCTTCTCAAATCGAAAATCCGCCTCGCCAAAATATACACGAGTACGCAGGTAACAGACCCGAGCAGTATCTGGATTAGCTTTGCGACCAAAATACTGCTGCCGCTGAGCCGGTACACGACAGACAGAAACAGCGGATAGAAAAACTGCTGCCAGAAAAACTCGATTTTCATCACGCCTTGTTCGGCGAAGAACCTCGCCATCCCGTCATAGCCCGCAGCGTCGACTATCGGCAGCGAAAACGTCGGGCTTACTCGGCTTTGATACAGGTACAATGCCCTTACCACAAAGGCCGCTACAAAAACCAAAACTCCCCACCAGACCGCTCGCGACCGCGCAGTCCCTGCGCCATCGGGTGCCTGAATGTTATTTTTAGTAAGATGCTCGGATTTTTCTGCCATTAAAGATTCGTCGCACAAAGTCGGGTTACTGATGCCACAAGTGAATTATAAGCAAAGCTCTTTTCTTGTAAAGACTCTGGTCTCGGAAGAAGTGGAATTATCCGGTATCGAGGCACGCTAAAAAGTGCTTGCATAAAAACACGAAATCGTTAGATTAATTGTGGTCGGAGTGATACGTAGATTCGAATTTGGTTAATCAAAGGAGTGGAAAATGACTGAAGGCAGGTTAAACATAGTGATTTTATTGGCGTTGTTCGTCCTTGCCGGCTGTGCCACAGTGCCGGAAAAGCCGGAAGCAAGGGCGGTGCTCTCGGCCCAGGCCGATGAGGCCGTCGCTGAATTCAAAATGAAAGACCCCGGCATAGAGCGGTTCTTCAAAAATTCTTATGGTTATGCCGTCCTTCCGAAGGTCTTAAAAGGCGCCTTATGGATTGGCGGAGCATACGGCAAAGGCATAGTTTATACACGCGGCAGCAGGGTCGGTTATTGCAGTATGTCGCAGGCGACGCTCGGCCTGTCGTTTGGCGGCGAATACTTCCGAGAAGTCATCTTTTTCAGGGACGCCGAAGACTTCGACAATTTCAAAACGGGCCAGTTTACCTTCTCTGCACAGGTCACCGGTGTGGCCCTGACGGCCGGCGCCGCCGCCAAGGCCGACTATAAGTCCGGAATGGCCGTCTTCGTAATACCTGAGAAGGGTCTGATGGTCGACGCCTCACTCGGCGGCCAGAAATTCAAGTACGTACCTGTATATCCGGTTGACTAAATCGTAAGGCGATATTTATCCATAGATTTCGCGTGGGATTATTTATCGATGTTTTTCCCACGAGTATCGAGATTGTAGGGTGGGGCACATCCTGAGTTTTGTCGAAGGCCTTGCCCCACCAATTAAAATTTATTTAGCCCCACGTTTCACGTGGGGTTGTTTACCCTTCGTGGCAATCTTCGTTTTGTCATCCTGAGTCCCGGCGTGCTGGGATCGAAGGATACGCTGCACGCTGCACGTAATACGAAATGAGCAGAGTAATGGCTTAAGCAGTGATATAGTATCTTGTAAGGCCCTTTTGCACCCATTTTTGTGTAATTATACAATATTCCAATAATTTTCTTGACAATATATGTTTTTATTATATCCTGATTCATCACCTGTTATAAGGTTCGAAGTGGGAAGGAGCCTCAATCCTAATAATGGGTATAATTCCCGGAATTACTAAGGTGCTGTTTTTTCGATTTATTTGGAGGAAGAAGAAATGATGTGCAATAAGGTATTGTCTATTGTTGTTGGTCTGTCATTGTTGATTACAACTCAGGCTTTGCTGGCGGGACCGACAATCGGGGGCATTGAGTACATGGAATGCGGTTCGTCTGAAACGCTTACGGCAATCTTTGCACAGCCTGATGGCGGTGTTACTACCGGTATGTACTCTGATTTGATTAAGCTCTCTGTGACGGGTTATGGAGAATCAAGTTCTACGAGATTAAACGATGCCTTTTACGTTTTTTCTGATTTGAACCATCAATCAGTCACACCTTCCGCTTCCAGTTCTTACTACCAGTTGGCTGTGAGCACCGGAATTCTACAGACCTATCAACCCGCGTACGAAGCCAAATACAGCATCGTCTACGATTTGGATGCGGACCTTGAGGTCACACCTGCATATGTACCTGCCTACAGCTCGATTCACGAGTATAATTTTATTATTGACTTGGGCACGGCAGTTCCGAGTCTGGTACACTTCGGAGTGTCAAACGGAATTTTTTCCGATAATTCCGGGGCATACGATATTATGGTCTCCCAGTTGAAGCCTATTCCCGCTCCATCTGCATTGCTTCTTTGTACCTGCGGCCTGGGAGTCATCAGGTGGCTAAGAGGGCGACGAAAGCTCTAAAAGAAACCTGCATAGCTGAATTATGATAAGGGCTGTGAGCATGCGGCTTGCAGCCCTTTTTCATTAACTCAGCCAACCCACTACCGCCCCACACCTTTCATTTAAAGCCCCTCGCAGAACCTCGCTAACAGGCCGAAGCGAAAAGCGCCTGCTCGCTCGAAGTACAAAGGCCTCGAATGGGACAAGACCGCGAAGAAATGGAAGGCAAGAGTGCAGTTCGAAGGCAGAAAGTTTTACCTCGGCTCATTTGACACCGAACTCGCCGCCGCCCGCGCTTATGACCTCGCCGCAAAAAAAATCCAAAAAGATTTTTGTAGACCGAATTTCAACGATAATAATACAACCCTCGACAGTGCCGAGGGCTAATCTATTTTCGCGGAAAAATATGGTGATATCACAGGTTGTGTCATATCATTAATTCACTATGTCAAAGATTGTCGGATTTATGGCGACCTGGACTACATACGGAACCTGGCTGCAGGGTGACGAGAGAAGATACGTCAAAGACGGCAAAACACTCGATGCAAACAAAAATCTGAAAAAGGCAAATCTGCAATCTCTAAAGAAAGATGTGGTCAAATTGAAAAAATCTTACAGGTCATTGGTTGAACAAGCGATACTTACAGAGGCGAAGACGCTTGGTCAAATGGTACGGGCAATATCTGTTTACAGTAATCACGTGCATATCGTTGTCGAGAAAGACAAATACTCCATCGAATATACGGTGGGTAGGTATAAGCGTGTAGCGACAGTTGCCCTTAGAAAACGAGGAATGCAGGGCAGGATTTGGACGAAGGGTTTTGACAAGAGATTTTGTTTTGACAATGAGTCACTCCAGAAAAGAACCAAATACGTTTTGAATCACAAAGATTAATCCGACGATTAGATTAGCCCCCTGCATTGCAGGGGGTTTCTTGTTTTGTTTTTTATTATGGAATTCCTGCACTGCAGGGGGTTTCTTGTTTTGTTTTTTATTATGGAATTCCTGCACTGCAGGGGGTTTCTTGTTTTGTTTTTTATTATGGAATCCCTGCACTGCAGGGGGTTTCTTAATGTTGTTTCTTTCCGTATTTCCCTGCACCTGTCCTGAGAAAGGTCGAAGGATTGCAGGGGATTCCAAGGTTTAGCCCCCGGCATTGCCGGGGGTTTCTTTCCTGTTTGTGCCTGGGCACTGCCCAGGGTTTCTTCCGAAATAGAAAATAGTAAATTGATTTGCATCCTCCAGCCTGGAAATTTAACTTAATTCCGGATTCACCGGACTCAACTGGCAATATACGAAACCTATCCTGAATCCCGGCGCGCCGGGATCGAAGGATATGAGCGACGAGATACGAATAACCATTCACCAATAACATTTACTATATTCCTCGACTTATAAATCCACATAGAACAAAACGCGCAGGCGTTTTTTGCGCATTTTCGAAAAAAATAAAAATTTTTATCTTTTTATATTGTAAGCACTTAGCATTTTTGGACACCAAAAAAATGGCCGATTTTTCGCCAAAACGCGCAGGTTGAGCCAATAGTGGAGGGACAGTTTTTTCCACGGAGGGGAAAAACATCGCTTGTGAGACGTGACCCGGGTCATGGATACCGAACGAGAGGACTGTATCATCGAGATTACACTAACGATACATATTCCAAAATTCATAGAACGACCGATTGTGTTTTTTGTCCTTAATTATCGCCGCCTGCGCTATGGCTACACTTATCGCAGAATCCCTCTAACTCGCGGCCGATTCACAATCGTTGACCCCGCCGACTTTAAACGTCTTATCAAATACAAATGGTACCTCTCGAAATGCCCCACTTCCCTTTATGCCGCACGGTGGGAATATGACCGCAATTCCAAAAAAAGAAAAAGACTCTGGATGCACAGGCAAGTTATTGACGTTCCGCCCGGCCTGCTCTGCGACCACATCAACGGCAACGGCCTTGACAACCGCAAGGCCAACCTTCGCCCCGCCACCGTCTCACAGAACCTCGCTAACAGGCCGAAGCAAAAAGCGCCTGCTCGCTCTAAGTACAAGGGCCTTGAATGGGACAAGACCGCGAAGAAGTGGAAGGCAAGAATCCAGTTCGAAGGCAGAAAAATCTACCTCGGCTCATTTGACACCGAACTCGCCGCCGCCCGCGCTTATGACCTCGCCGCAAAAAAAATCCAAAAAGATTTCGCCTCCCCAAATTTCGACGATTAGTCCCGGCACCTGTGGCCGGGGAACCTTAAGGTACAAACCGGTAAGATGGGTTACAGATTATACCAAGCACATGGGTAACAGTTGCTAGATATAATAGACCTCCAAAAACGGAGGGCATACTATGCCATAGGAATGAGAATTTGGTACTATGGCATCACTGACAACAACCTCCTATTATAGCAACAGGAGGGAGCCAGGCTGCTCACCTAGCTCCACCCCCAAATAAACACTAACTTTCTTCAGTTTCTGCCGGTGTTTCTTCAGACTCTTTCAGCGGTGTCTCCTGAGGCTCTTCGGATGGTGTCTCCTGAGGCTCTTCTGGAACTTGAGGTTTTTCTTCGCAGACCATATATTTGACTCCTTTCACAATTAAATAAATTTAACTTTCAAAATTGTCCCTACGTACACTTCGATAGTATTATAAGCTTCAATGCCCTACATACAAACAAAGGAATTGTTATATTGGCTGACATTTCCCATATAAACGCTTAAAAAACATAATTCAGACCTTTTGATTGCCACAGTTTTTACCGTTCTTTCTTTTCCTTGATCATATCTTTAAGGATTGTTCCCATTAAAGCATCTGGTACTCCGTTGCCGGTTCCGCCGACCATAACATCGGGGGTAATATTAATCTTTTCATTAGCTACAAGCTTGATGATCTCGATTAGTGCGGCATTGTCAGAGCCGATAACCTCGGAAATTTTCTTATAAGCTTCCGCCTGTGCCTCCGCCACAAGCTTGACCATTTCCGCCTCAGCCTGTGCATTAATGATTCTCTGCTGTTTTGCCTGTTCGGCGACTTTAACATCATAACTGGCGGTAGCAAGACGTTTTTCTTCCTCGGCTTCCTGCTTGGTCTTCGTCAAAGCCTTCTCCTGTTCGGCGGCCTTTTGCTGTTCAATAAACGTCTGCTGTTCCTGTCTTGCGATTTCCTTGTCAGTTTGTGTCTTAAGCAGTTGGCCAAGCGATTTTTCATCGCCCACATCACCTATCCTGACAGCAAGTATGGTGATACCATACTGTGCCAGCTCTCTTTGAAGTTCACTTGTACACTGTTCTTCCTGTTTTGAGCGGTTTTGCACATAATCCAGGGCTTTAACCTTTTCTGCGTTATTTCTAAAACTTGCTCTCACTGCCGGTGTAATAAGCTTGTCTAATACAAGTTGATCATCTCCAACCGTCGCGACAACCTTTGGAGCGCTCTCCTTATCGATTC